>VFQN01000555.1_pt1 | contig 68511 bp, 75 predicted proteins | sample 3512371 | NCBI WGS metagenome assembly VFQN01 (sample SAMN10412370, study PRJNA504923) | tailings metagenome | isolation source: Replicate 2 from Balatoc abandoned mine | place: Philippines: Itogon, Benguet | collected 2017-08-28 | reverse complement strand
GCCGCGGCAAGCTGCACGCGCTGATCACGCAGAACATCGACGGCCTGCACCAGCGCGCCGGCGTGTCTGCGGAGAAGGTCATCGAAGTGCACGGCACGCTGCACAAGGTCATTTGCCTCTCCTGCGGCTGGCGCGGCCCGATGCAGGAGACGCTGGACCGCGTGCGTGCCGGCGAGGAAGACCCGCAGTGTTTCAACTGCAACGGCCTGCTGAAGAGCGACACCATCTCATTCGGCCAGCAGCTGATCACCGAAGTGATCGACCGCGCGATGCGCGTCGCCGGTGAAGGCGACCTGTTCATCGCCATCGGCTCGACGCTGCAGGTCTATCCGGTGGCGGCCGCGGTGCCGAAAGCGCTCGACGCCGGCGCGCGGCTGGTGATCATCAATGCCGGCGAGACGCAGTTCGATGATGTTGCGGATGCGGTGGTGCGGATGCCGATCGGAGCGGTGTTGCCGGGGTTGTGCGGGGCGACGCAGTGAAGATTAAGGCGTGACTCGCGGTAGGCCGGATGCACTGAATTCGCTAGCAGAACTGCTACCCGGACCACCAAGGTTGGTACAGATTGTGACAACGAATCTTTGGATTATCGGATGGTTGTCGGATCAATGGCCGTAGGGCTAATAAAGCGCGAAGCGCCGCCATCCGCCCTGCGGGATTGGGAAAGAAAAACGGCGCACCGTTTTCGATGCGCCGTTTGTTTTGACTTTTAAGCGGTTTACTTCTTCTTCACCGCTTTTTTCTTCGCGACCTTTTTAACCGCTACTTTCTTTTTGACCGGTTTCTTCGCCGCCGTCTTCGCTTTCATCCCCTTCGTCAATACTCCCCGCAGCCACGCCCAGGCCGCCGGCCCCCACTCACGCTCGTTCTTCGCCGCGATGTGGCCGTCGTCCGGATACACCCGCGCGACGCGGCCGTCGGCGGGGCCGGATTCCAGCAGCATGTAGAGATTGCCGATGGGGGTCAGGTGGTCGATTTTGCCGTTGACCAGGTACATCGACATGGTCAGGTTCTTCAGCAGATCCTGGTCCTTCAGCGACCAGCGCAGGAATTCCTTGCGCTGTTCTTCTTCCGTGATTTCCTTCAGCGGCGGCCGCGTGCCGCGCGGGCCGAACCAGTTGGTCTTGGCGCGCTCGTAGGCGGCCTGACGCCATTCGGCGCGTTCTTCCGGCGTACCCCAGTAGCCGGCGCCGCCGGGGGCGCAGGCAATCAAGCCCTTGATGCGCGGGTCATGGGCGGCGAGGCGGATCACCCACAGGCCGCCGCGGCTGACACCGAAGGCGCCGATGCGCTTGCCGTCGATTTCGGGGCGTTTCTGCAGCACGTCGAGCGCGGCCTGCCAGGCGACCACGGATTCCGGCGCATGGGGGAAGGTGGTTTCGCCTGTCCCTGGCGCATCGACGACCAGCGCGGCCATGCCCTGCGACAGCGCACCCTCGGCGTATTTCTCGCGGTCTTCCTTGTACATGTCGGCGCCGCACATCACCAGCACCGCCGGCACCTTGTTCGATTTCGACGCGCCCTTCGGCAGGCGCAGATAGCCCGTGGCCTTCATGCCGTTCTGGGTGACGGTGATGACTTCCGGCTTGTCCGGCAGTAGCGCCGCCGACTTGCGGTAGCAGCGCAGGTAGTCTTCGTATGACTGCGCCTTCAGCTGACTCATCGTCGGCGGGCAGATCGACGAGCCCGACCAGTACGGCGAGGGGAAACGCGCGAGGCTGTAATAGGTCTTGGCCTGCACATAGGCCTGGCGCGCGCCGGCGCGGTCCTTGCGCGCGAGCAGTGCGTCGCCCTTCTTTTCGTATTCGGCGCCGACGGCGCTCCACACCGGCACCCAGTCCTCGTCCTCGGTGCTCTTGATCCTGGCGACGGTGTTGATCAGCAGCTGCATGTCGTCGATCAGGTTGAACCAGCGGCGATAGAATCCGCCGATGCCGACGACGAAGGGATCTTCGTCCGCACGCATCGGCAGCGATGCGAGGATTGCCGCCTTGTCCTTCTGTCCCTGTGTGCCTGCCTTCTTCATGTGTCTCCCCGTAAGTGATGCCCCGGCCGCGCCGCAGTGCGGCGCACATTCTGGCGCAGGGCCAAATTGGGCGCCATGTCGGTGGTCCATGTTGCGATGCAACCGGATGCCCTGCGGCGGCATTTTTCATAGGTAATTGATTTTAGGGAATTAATGATTCTTGGCGGGCGGGTCGCGAAGCGCTCCGGCCGGACTGCAAATCTCTGCGACAAAGTCTCCCACCGGGGCGAAGTCATGGGCCACAATGACACCTTCATCTTGGAGGAGGTGACATGCGCAACACATCGGGCAGCATCGCGCGGAGCCTTGGCCTGCGCGCAAAGACAACAACATGCGCTGCAGTCTGCGCAGTCATCCTGTTGCAGGTGTTGCCCGCGGCGGCAGCCTGGCCGGAACGGCCGATACGCATGATCGTGCCGCAGGCCATCGGCAGTTCCACCGACAATGTGGCGCGCATCGTTGCCACCGAACTCGCGCGCGAGATCGGCCAGCAGGTCGTCGTCGACAACCGTCCCGGCGGCGCGTTGCAGCTGGGGCTGGAACTGACCGTGCAGGCGCCGGCCGACGGTTACACGATCGCCTATGCGCCTATCGGCGCGCTGGCCATTGCGCCGCACCTGATGGCGAAGCCGCCGGTTGACGCGCTGCGCGAGCTCGGGCCGGTGGGGCAGACCGTGACCGGGCACCAGGTCATCATGGCGGGCCTCAAGACACCGTTCACGAGCTTGCAGGAGGTCATCGACTACGCCAGGAAGAATCCCGGCAAGTTGTTCAATGCCTCGTCGAGCAACGGCTCGCCCGGTCATATCGGTTTCGAACTGCTGAAAGCGATGGCGGGCATCAACGTCGTGCACGTGCCGTACAAGGGCGGCGCCGCCGCGCTGGTCGACCTGATGGGCGGCCAGGTGCAGCTGATGATGGAGGGCCTCAACTCGGCGACGCCGCACGTGAAGGCGGGCAGGGTGCGCGGGCTGGCGGTGACGGGGCCGAAACGCTCGCCGATCTTTCCGGACATCCCGACCGTCGTCGAAGCCGGCGTGCCGAATTACGTGGTCACGGTCTGGCACGGTGTGGTGGCGCCAGCCAAAACGCCGCGCGCGGCGATCAAGGTGCTCAACGCGATGGTCAACAAGGCGATCACTTCGCCCGAGGGCACGCGGCGGATACTGGCCCTGGGTTCCGAGCCGAACCCCGGCACGCCCGAGGATTTCTGGAAGCTGGTGCGGAGCGACCGCGAGCGCTGGGGTGAAGTGATCAAGCGTGCCGGCGCAAAAATAGACTGACCGGCGACGGCCGGCACGCGAGGGCGGTAACAGGATTGCCCGCGGGGCCCGGGTAATCTTCAACAACAAAAGGCCCCATTGCCCATGGTCTTTTTTGGAGGAGTCAGCTGATGAAAAGCATTGCATGCATCATTCTCGCCGGCATCGCGCTGGCGGCGGCACCGGTATCGGCGCAGAACTATCCCGGCGGCAAGCCGGTGCGCATCATGGTCGGCTATTCACCGGGCGGCGGCGTCGACACCACGGCGCGCATGATGGCGCAGGCGCTGGGCGAGCTGTGGGGCAGCACGGTGATCGTCGAGAACCGGCCGGGTGCTGCGGGCAACATCGCCACCGAGGCGACCGCGAAGTCGCCGCCCGACGGCTACACGCTGGTCCTGTGCAACATCGGCTCGCATGCGATCACGCCGGCGCGGTTTGCCAAGCGGCTGACCTATGATCCGGTCGGCGATTTCGCTTTCCCGATCAAGATCGGCGGCGTGCCCAACATCTTCATGGTGCACCCCTCGATGCCGATCCGCTCGCTGCAGCAGTACATCGACTACGCGAAAAAGAACCCCGGCAAGCTCAACTTCGGGTCCTCCGGCGTCGGCGCCTCGCCGCACCTGTCGATCGAGCTGCTGAAGAGCATGACCGGCATCAACATCGTCCACGTGCCATACAAGGGCGCCGCCGCGGCGCTGGCCGACGCGATCAGCGGCCATATGGAGTCCTCGGTGGGCAACCTCGCCGGCGCGCCGCTGGCCGCGGTGAAGTCGGGGCGGGTGAGGGGGCTGGCCGTGACTTCGGCGGTGCGCAGCGCGCAGCTGCCGGATGTGCCGACTTTCGCCGAGTCGGGCGTGCCCGGATACGACGTGACCGGCTGGTACGGCCTGTGCACCCAGTCGAAGGTGCCGCAGCCGATACTGGCGAAGCTGCACGCCGATGGCGCGAAGGTGCTTGCCGGCCCGCTGAAAAAGAGGCTGGAGGACCAGGGCATCACCGTCGAGCAGGCGACGCCCGAGCAGTTTGCCGAGCACGTCAAGACCGAAATCGCGAAATGGACCAAGGTGGTCGCGGACGCGAAGCTCTCGGGCGACTGAGATACGGGGGAGATGCGGAATGGTGACGGTCGACACGGCACGCATGCTGGCGCGCTACAACAGCTGGTCGAACGGCCTGATGTTCGATGCCGTCGCCGCCCTGCCGGCGGGGGAGGCGGAAAAACCGCGGCCCTCGCTGTTCCGCAGCATGGTGCACACGCTCAACCACATCCATGTCATCGACCGCATCTGGCAGGCGCACCTCGAGGGCCGCGACCACGGCTACGAGGCGCGCAACACGAAGGAGCATCCGCCGCTCGCCGAACTGCGGCGGATGCAGCAGGAAACCGACGCCTGGTACGAGGCCTGGAGCGATGCGCAGACCGACGCCTCGCTGGCGGAGACGGTCGACTACGTGCTGATCGGCGGCAACCGCGGTGCGATGACCCGCGGCGAAATCCTGCTGCACGTGGTGACGCACACCAGCTATCACCGCGGTTATGTCGCCGAGATGATTTACCAGGTGCCGGGCTGCCGGCCGCCGGCGATGGACCTGCCGGTTTACATGCGCGAGGGGCGTGCCGCGGTTTGACCGGCCGCAGCACGCGGTTTAGCATCAAGGCGGTTCTGCGCCCGCAGTTGCGGACCGCCAACCTGCAAACTGGAGCACACCATGGCTGAACGTAAGATTCGCGACATCATCCAGGGACAGGATCTGCTGACAGCGCCGTCCACGATGACCGTGGCCGAAGCGGCGGGACTGATGAAGCAGCGCAACGTCGGCGCGATGATGGTGGTCGATGACGGCAGGCTGGTCGGCATGTTCACCGAGCGCGACGCGCTGTTCCGCGTGCTGGCCGCGGGGCTGGACGGCGGCGTCACTCCGCTGGCGCAGGTGATGACGCGCGATCCGAAAACCATATCGCCGGAGCGTTCGTTTGCCCATGCGCTGGGCTTCATGCACGAGGGCCGCTTCCGCCACCTGCCGGTGACCGAGGACGGCCGCCCGATCGGCATGATCTCGGTGCGCGACGCGCTGGGTCCCGAACTCGAGGCTTTTGTCTACGAGCTGCTGCGCCAGGAGCAGGTCAGCCAGATCCTCGCCTGAACCCCCGCCGGCGCGGCGGGGACGCAATCATTCCAGCGCAATGCCGGCGTCGCGGGTGATTTTCTTCCAGCGTTCGATGTCTTCGCGGATGAATTGCACGAATTCGGCGCTGGAACCGCTACCGACGGGCACGATGCCCGCGGCGTTCTGGCGTTTCTTCAAATCCGGTGCAAGCATCGCCTTGTTGACTTCGGCGAACAGGCGCTCGCTGACCGCGCGCGGTGTTTTGGCCGGCGCAAAGATGCCGTTCCAGTTGCTGACGCCGAAACCCGGCACCGACTCGCCGATGGCCGGCAGCTCGGGCAGCAGGGGCTGGCGTTTGGCAGTGGCGACGGCGAGCGCGCGCAGGCGCTTGCCCTGGATGTGGGGCACCGCGGTCACATAGGTCGCGAACATCACCTGGATGTCGCCCGAGATCAGGTCCACCAGCGCCGGGCCGCCGCCCTTGTAAGGGACGTGGGTCATCGCCACGCCGGCCAGCTTCTGGAAAAACTCGCCGGCGAGATGGTCCAGCTGCCCGGGCCCCGAACTGCCGTAACGCACCTTGCCCTGTTGCTGTTTCGCCCAGTTGATGAACTGCGGGATGCCGCCGGCGCCGCCGATATTGGGATTGACGACCATCACGTTGATCAGCTCTGCCGCCATCGTGATCGCGGTGAAGTCACGCATCACGTCGTACGGAAGTTTTTTGTAGATCGCCGGGCTGATCGCCAGCGGGCCGACGCCGCCGACCAGCAGCGTGTAGCCGTCGGGTTCAGCGCGTACCAGCATTTCGGTGGCGAGGCGGCCGGCGGCACCCGGCCGGTTGTCGACGACCACCGGCTGGCCGAGCTGGATGGCCAGCTGGTCCGCGAGCGAGCGGCCGATGGTGTCGGATGCGCCGGCGGCGGGGAAAGGTATCAGCACGCGGATCGGTTTGAAGGGGTACTTCGCCTGCGCCTGTGCCGCGCCGCTCCAAGCCAGCAGCGCACAGAGTATGGCGGCGACCACGGAATGCCTGTTTTGCATGATGCTCCTCCTGGGTGTGTGGCCGGCGCCCGCTCTTGGCGGCGGGTCGCGGCCGGTGGGTGCCTCGGGCTCTGCTGTTATCCCGCCTCCTGCGGATGCAGCACGATCTTGTGCGCCTCGACGTTGCGCGCTTCGAGCAGTTTCAGCGCATCCTCGGCGCGGGTCAGCGGGAAGCGGTGGCTGATGTAGCGTTCGGGATCGATCTTGCCGCTGCCGACAAGTTCGAGACAGGGCTTGAAGGCCTGGAAATTGCCGCGCGAGAAGTTGAGGTCGATCTCGCGGTCCTTGATGTAGGCGATCGGGATCGTTGCCCTGTTTTCGGGGAAGGTGCCGACCACGGTGACCTGGCCGCCGCGCTTGACCATGCTGACGGCATCGGTGACCGTGCGCTCCTGCAGGCCGCCGACGCATTCGACGACCTTGTCGAAGCCGGCGCCGCCGGTCAGCTCCAGCGCGCGGGCACGCATGTCGGTGTCGCGGGCGTTGATCGAGCCGGCGATGCCCAACTCGAGCGCCTTGGCCAGCCGGTAATCGAGGATGTCGGTGATCGTGACCTCGGCGCCGGCGAGCTGCGCGATCAGCGCAGCGCCGAGTCCGATCGGCCCGGCGCCGATGACGGCGATTTTTTCCCCCGGTTTGGGCAGCACGCGATGCGCCACCGCGTGGTAACTGATGCCCAGCACCTGCACCGCGGAGGCCTGGTCGTAACTGACACTGTCGGGCAGCGGGTGCAGGTTGAAGTCCGGCACCAGCGCGTATTCGGCATACGCACCGTCGCGGTCAAAGCCCATCGTGCGCAGTTTCTCGCAGATGTTGCCGCGCCCGGCCCGGCAGGGGCCGCATTCGCCGCAGGCGAAGTCGATGTCGCAGCAGACGCGCTGGCCGACATGGAAGCCCCGCAGCTCCCTGCCCAGCGCGACGATCTCGCCGGAGAATTCATGGCCGAGGATGCGCGGGAAGGTCAGCCGCGGATGTTTGCCGTGGAAGGCATGCAGGTCCGAGCCGCAGATCGAGCAGGCATGCACCCGCACCACGGCGTCGCGCGGGCCCGGTGTCGGATCGGGCACGGTTTCGTAACGCAGGTCGCTGCCGCCGTGGAGTATCGTCGCTTTCATCGTTGCCTGTTCCCGTATGCGTATGTGTTCAGTGTCGCAGTTGCCCGCGCGGATGCGGCGGTCTCGCCGCGGCATCCGGGGCTTCGAAGGGCTGGTGCCCCCTGACCTGGGTGGCATGCATCACGCGCCGTGCCGCGGGATTGAAGGCGCCGCGGCGGTGGATCGTGCAGCGGTTGTCCCAGAGCACGGTGTCGCCCTCGCGCCAGGCGTGGGTGTAACCGAACTGCGGCTGGGTTGCATGCGCCCACAGCGCATCGAGCAATGCATCGGATTCCTCAAGCGTGCAGCCGTTGATGACATGGCGCGGGCGGCGGCCGAGGAACAGGCTGTTGCAGCCGCTGTCGGGGTGCGTCGACACGACCGGATGGTCGGGACCGTCGCCCAGCCGCGGATCGTCGACGGCGACCGCGCCGTGGCGCAGTTTGCGGTTGGTGTCGTAGGCGGTGTCGTGCTTGATGGTGGCGCCGAGCACGCGTTTTTTCAGCGGCTCCGGCAGCGTGTCCCAGGCCGCATACATGTTGCGGAACTCGGTGTTCGCGCCTGCGCCTTCCGGCGGCACTTCCAGCGCATGCAGCATGCGCATGCCGGCGATCACGCGGCGGAAGGAATAGTCGCTGTGCCAGATCACCTCGCCGTCGCCCAGTTCGCCGATCGGCGCGCCGCCGACGCGGACGTTCGACACCACGGTGATCTCCGGGTGTTCGACATGGTGGGCGACCTTTTCCGCGGTGACCGGCGGCAACTCGAATTCGCCGAAACGCCGCGCCACCGCCACCATGTCGGCGTCGGACAGTTTCTGCCCGCGCACCAGCAACAGCAGGTGGTCGAGGTAGGCGCGGTGCAGGATGTCGAAACCGCGGTCGTCGAGTTTGCGCAGGTCGAGGCCGCGGATTTCCGCGCCCATCGCCGCGGGCAGCGGGATGATTTCGACGTCGCCGAAGCGGCCCCGGATGACCGCCGGTGTGTCACGTACTGCGGATGATGCGACAGTCATTGCACGGTCCTCCTCCCGTTGAACGCCGTCTCTTCAGATTGCATTCAACCACCCGTGCAAGGGCTGCTGCAAGCCTTGCTCCACATGCCGGGCCGCGGAGTTCTCAATGTGGAAACCAGGGCAGCATCGCTTGCTGCCCCGCCGGCAGCGCCTTGCGCCCGACGTTGAGGATCATCGCCAGCATCGCGTAATAACCGGCCACCGCGATCAGTTCGATCACGCCCTGCTCGCCGAACACGCTGCGCGCGCGTTCGTAGGTGGCATCGCTGGCGCCGTGGTTGTGCAGCACCTCCGTCAGCAGATCGTGGAGCGCCTCCTCGTCCGCGGCCATGCCCTGCGGGCGGCGGCCCTCCGCAATGGCCTGCGCGATCGCCGGGCTGAGGCCGGCCTTCATCGCGTGTTTGTAATGCGACTGCCATTCGTACTGCTGCGTCCAGTGCCGCGCCGCGATCAGCGTCGCCATCTCGGCAATGCGCCGGTCGAGCGGGGACTTGAAGCGCAGGTACTCGCCGACCTGCTGCACGGTCTGCGCGAGCCCGGGACTGCGCAGCAGTGCGAGGAAGGGGCCGCGCAATTCGCCGCGCGGACCGGCGGCGATGGTCGCGGCGACTTTTTTCTGTTCCTCGGTCCATTGCTCCGGCGGTATGGCGGGAAAACGTTCGGCGGGCATGCTGTTCATCGCGCTGTCCTTATAAGTATTTGATTTTATTCAATATTTTAAAACATCCATTGACCGCCATTGACATGGAGGACCTGCCCGGTGATGAAGCCGCCGCCGGGGCCGCAGAGAAAACGCACGGTGGCGGCGATTTCGCGCGGATCGCCGTAACGGCCGAGGGGGATGTGCGCGGATGCATCGGGGCGCGGCGCGCGCGGGTTGGCGCGCGTGGTGTCGAAGTGGCCGGGCGACACGCAGTTGGCGCGGATGCCGCGGCCGGCGAATTCGCGCGCCAGCGCGCGGGTCATGCCGGCGAGCCCGCTTTTCGCCGCCGAGCTGTGCACCTTGCCTGCGGCACCGGTCAGCGCGCTGTCGCCGATCAGCGTGATGATGTCGCCACGGCCCGCCTTGAGCATGCCCGGCAGCACGGCCTGCACGCAGTGGAAGGCGCCGTCGAGCGAAATCGACATCACCTGCCGCCATTCCCCGAAGTCCATGGTTTCGAAGGGGATCTCGCGGCGCACCGAGGCATTGAGCACGAGGATGTCGATGGCGCCAAGTTCCGCCGCGACGGCGGCGTGCATGCGCTGCACGGCCCCGGCCTCGGCGATGTCGGCGATGCAGACGGCGGCTTTTCCGCCTGCGGCGCGGATTTCGGCTGCGACGGATTCGGCTTCGGTGCGCGAGGCGCGGGTGTTGATCGCGACCTTTGCGCCGGCCGCGGCGAGTTCGAGCGCGATTGCGCGGCCGATGTTTTTGGCGGCGCCGGTGACCAGTGCGACCCGGCCGGCGAGTTCGGTGGATGCGCTCATGCGCTTGCTCCGCGGGTGATCAGGCGCTCAGGATAACGGGGAATGCCGCGGCGCGCGGCGCCTGTCCACATGCTGTGATGCGTGGCCGCTGCTGGTATAGTCAGCGCCCTGTGGTTTTTACCGCTATTCGGGGAGGAAGCATGCAGGTCAAACAGTGTCTGGGCATCATCGTGCTTGCCGGCGTGTCCGCGCTTGCGCAGGCGGCGCAGCAGGACGGCGCGGAATATCCGGTGAAACCGATCCGCATCCTGGTCGGCTTCACGCCCGGCGGCGGACCCGACATCACGGCCCGCTACATCGCCCAGAAACTGACCGAGGAATTCAAGCAGCAGGTGGTGGTCGACAACCGCCCCGGCGCCGGCGGCACCATCGCCGCCAACCTCGCCGCCACGGCGAACCCCGACGGCTACACGCTGCTGTCGGTGTCCTCGGCGCATGCCGTTGCGCCGGCGATCTACGACAAGCTGCCCTATGACGCGCGGCGCGACCTTGCCGGCATCACGCTGTCGGCGGTGTCGAAATACGTGCTGGTGACTTCGCCGGCGAGCGGATTCCGCAGCCTGAAGGACCTGCTCGCCGCAGCACGGGCGAAACCCGGCGCGCTCAATTTTTCCTCGGCCGGCACCGGCAGCGGCTCGCATTTTGCCGCCGAGCAGCTGCTCAGCATGGCGAAGATCAATGTCCTGCACGTGCCGTTCAAGGGCATACCCGAGGCGCTGACCGAGTCGATGACCGGCCGCGTGCAGTTCTTCATGTCGCCGATCGCCAATGCCGTGGGCCTCGTGCGCGAAGGCCGACTGACCGGCCTCGGCGTGTCCTCGCTGAAACGCGACGCGCTGCTGCCCGACATGCCGACCATTGCCGAATCCGGCGTGCCGGGCTACGACTCGGTGCTGTGGTTCGGCCTGCTGACCTCGGCGAAGACGCCGCGGCCGGTGATCACGACACTGAACCGCGAGGCCGTGCGCGCGCTGGGCGAGCCGGAACTGCGCAAGCGCTGGTCCCCGATCGGCCTCGATCCGAGCCCGACCGCGCCGGAGGCTTTCGACAAGCTGATTGCCGCCGAGATCGCGCTGTTCACGAAACTGGCGAAAGCCGGCAACATCAAGGCGCAATGACGCAACCGGGGAGATCGGCGCATGAAAATCAGGACCAATGGCATAGAACTCAACTGCGTCGTCGAGGGTGAAGGGCCCTGGGTGACGATGTCGCATTCGCTTGCCAGCAACCTGGCGATGTGGGACGAGCAGGCGCAGCTGCTGGTGTCACGCGGCTACAAGGTGCTGCGTTTCGACACCCGCGGCCATGGCGCAAGCGATGCGCCCGAGGGGCCGTACACGCTGGAGCAGATGGCGGATGACCTGCATGGCCTGTTTGCAGCACTGGGCATCCGCAGCACCCACTGGATCGGCCTGTCGATGGGCGGCATGATCGGTGAGACCTATGCGCTGAAACATCCCGGCGTGTTCCGCAGCATGGTGCTGGCCGACACCACCAGCCGCCGGCCGCCGAATGCCGAGCAGATGTGGGGCGAGCGCGTGAAACTCGCGCGCGAGCAGGGCATGGCGGCGCTGGTCGACTCGACGCTGGCGCGCTGGTTCACCGAGCCCTACCGCAAGGCGCAGCCGGCGGTGATGGCTCGCATCGGTGACGGCATCCGCAACACGCCGGTCGCCGGTTTTGCCGGCTGCTGCGACGCGATCGCGAAAATCGACGTGCTCGACCGCCTGAAGGAAATCGACTGTCCGGCGCTGGTCATCGTCGGCGCGGAGGATCACGGCACGCCGCCGGAGATGGCGCGCCAGATCCAGGCCAACCTGCGCGGCTCCGAACTGCTGATCATTCCCGCAGCGGCACACCTGTCGAACATCGAGCAACCGGCGTTGTTCAACCGGGCGATGCTCGATTTCCTGGGCAAAGTGCGCGGCTGATGCGGCTGCGGGCCTGCGCCGCATTGGCCGCGGCGGTGCTGCTGGCCGGCTGTGAAGGCTGGTTCGGCGGCGAGGAGGCGGCACGCATCCCGCTGCAGCCGGCCGCAGGCGGCGGCTTCGAGCCGGTGCGCATCCTGCTGCGGCCGCAGATGAATGCCGTCGCCTTCGACCTCAATGCCGAATTTGCCTGGGGCCGGCGCGAGGAGGCCGGCCGTCACGACCGTTACCGCGCAACCCTCAGCACGCGTGGCAGGACGGTGAACAGCGCGGAATTCACCGTCAAAAGTCCGGAGCAGGGCGATGCGGCGCGGGACAGTTCACCGCCCCCCGCTTCGCTGCGGCAACTGCTGCTGGTGGCCGATCTGCGCAGCGAGGGTGAATATGAACTGGCGATCGTGCCGCTGCAGCCTCCGGTGGTTACCCTGGAATCGCCGCAGCTTGTCGTCCGCATCAACGTGCCACCGGCCGGAAGGCCCTGAGCGGCCGCCGTGCCGCCCGAGCGCATGACCGTCGCGACACCGCCAGCCCCGGACGCGAGTGCGGTGCCTCCGCCGCTGCGGCGCCTGCTGGGCTTCCTGCTGCCCTATCGCTGGCATGTCGCCGCCGCGCTGGTGGCGCTGATCGTGGCCGCGGGCAGCGTGCTCGCGCTGGGCCAGGGCCTGCGTTTCGTCATCGACTCCGGCTTCGGCAGCGGCAATCCGGCGATGCTCAACACCGCGCTTGCCGGGGTGATCACGGTGGCCGTGGTGCTGTCGGTCGCGACCTTCACGCGTTTCTACCTGATGATGAGCGTCGGCGAGCGCGTGATCGCCGACCTGCGGCGCGCGGTGTTCTCACATGTGCTGACACTGTCGCCGGCCTTTTTCGACGCCTCGCGCACCGGCGACATCGTGTCGCGGCTGACCAACGACAGTGACCAGCTGCGCCAGGTGATCGGCTTCGGCCTGTCGATGTTCCTGCGCAATGCGCTGATGATGGCCGGCGCGCTGCTGCTGCTGTTCGCGACCAGCCCGAAGCTGGCTGCGCTGATCGTGCTCGGGGTGCCGGCGACGCTGGTGCCGATACTGGTCGTCGGCCGCCGCGTGCGCCGGCTGTCGCGCACCAGCCAGGATCGCGTCGCCGCGGTGTCGGCGCAGGTTGACGAAGCGATACACGAGATCCGCACCGTGCAGGCCTGGGGCCACGAGGCGCGCACCCGCGCCGCCTTCGATGCGGTGACCGAGGCGGCATATGCCGCGGGTGTCGACCGCATCCGCGTCAAGGCTTTCCTGATCGCCTCGGTGATGCTGATCGCCTTTTGCGCGGTCGGCGCGATCCTCTGGGTCGGCGGCCATGACGTGCTGGCCGGCCGGCTCACGGCGGGCGAACTGTCGGCTTTCGTGTTCTACGCCGGCATCGTCGCCAGCGGGGCCGGCACCGTGTCGGAAGTCTGGGGCGAGATCCAGCGCGCGGCCGGCGCCACCGAACGCCTGATGGAACTGCTCGACACCCGGCCGCTGCTGCAGGCGGAGGCGCCGGTGACGGCGCTGCCGCAACCGCTGCGCGGCGCGATCCGCTTTGAAGGCGTCGGTTTTGCCTATCCCACGCGTCCCGAGTCGCCGGCCCTGGCGGAACTCGGCTTCGACGTGTGTCCCGGCGAGCGCGTTGCGCTGGTCGGACCGTCCGGTGCCGGCAAAACCACGATCTTCGCGCTGCTGCTGCGCTTCTATGATCCGCAGTCGGGCCGCATCCGCATCGACGGCACCGACATCCGGCATTGCGATCCGCTGTTGTTGCGCCGGGCGGTGGCGCTGGTGTCCCAGGATCCGGTGATATTCGCGGCCAGCGCCGCGGAGAACGTGCGTTTCGGCCGCCCCGATGCGTCAATCGAAGACGTGCGCGCAGCCTGTGCCGCGGCGAACGCGCTTGAGTTCATCGAGGCACTGCCGCAGGGATTCGACACCGACCTCGGCGAACGCGGCATCAAGCTCTCGGGCGGGCAGCGCCAGCGGCTGTCGATTGCCCGCGCGCTGCTGGCCGACCGGCCGATCCTGCTGCTTGATGAAGCGACCAGCGCGCTGGATGCCGAAAGCGAGCGCCAGGTGGCCGCGGCGCTGGAGCGGCTTGCGCGCGGCCGCACCACGCTGGTGATCGCGCACCGGCTGGCCACCGTGCGCAATGCCGACCGCATCCTGGTGATCGACCGCGGCCGCCTGCATTCGACCGGCACCCACGAGGAACTGCTGCGTGCCGGAGGACTCTACGCCCACCTCGCGCGGCTGCAATTCATGCACGAGGCCGCGTAGGCGGCAGCCGCTCAGAACATCTGCTGTCCGCCGTCGACGTAGATCAGCTGGCCGCTGATCATCCGCGCGCCCGGCGTGCACAGGTAACGCACGATGCCCGCGACTTCCTCCGGCGTCGAACGCCGGCCCATGGGCACGTTGCTGACCGGCGCGCGCGCTGAGCGGTCGGCGGCGCGCGCGGTGTCCATCTGGCCCGGCGCGACGCAGTTGACGTTGATCTGGTGTTCGCCGAGTTCCTTGGCCAGCGCGCGGGTCATGCCCCACAGCCCGTGTTTGCCGACCGAGCCGTGCACGCGTTTTTTCGCGCCGGACAGCGCGGTCATGCCGCCGAGGGTGACGATGCTGCCGCCGCCGGCCTTGATCATCGAGGGCAGGCAGGCCTTGGTGCAGAAGAAGGAACCGTCGAGCGTGATCGACAGCAGGCTGCGCCATTCCTCGTAGCTCATGTCGATGAAGGCGGTTTCCTTGCGGATCGAGGCGTTGAGCACCAGGATGTCGACCTTGCCGTGGCGCTTGACGATGTCACCGACCATGGCGTCGACCGCCTTGCCGTCGGCGATGTCGGCCATGAACACTTCGGCCTTGCCGCCGGCGTCGCGGATCTCCTTGGCCACGGCTTCCGCATCGTCCTTCGCGGTGCGCGCATTGACCGCGACCGTGGCGCCGGCTTCCGCCAGCGCGATGGCGATGGCGCGTCCGATGTTGCGTGCCGCGCCGGTGACCAGCGCAACCTTGCCTTCAAGCTCCCTGCCTGCCGCCATGATGTTCCTCCGGATTCTGCGATGTGGACGTGATTGATGTGAGCGAAATTCGCCTGCGAAACCTGTCGCCGGATTTTACCGGCTAACGATTAGGCATTACCATGCAGCACCCGAATCAGGAGCCAGGCATGAACCGAATTGAACAGTTGAAAATGTCCGGATTGTGGCGCATCGCGGCGCTCGCGCTGTGCGCCCTCCATGTGCTGCCGGCAGCGGCGCAGCAATGGCCGGACAAGCCGGTCCGCGTGATCCTGTCGGTGCCCGCGGGCGCCACGCCGGACTTCACCGCGCGGCTGATTTTTCCCGGCCTGTCGCAGCAGCTCGGCGTGTCGCTGGTGGCGGACAACCGCGCGGGCGGCGGCGGCGTGATCGGCGCCGAGATCGCCTCCAAGGCTGCGCCCGACGGCTACACGCTGTTCATCAGCAGTCCCGGCGCACTGACCATCCTGCCGCATCTGCGCAAGGGGCTGCCCTACGACACGCTGCGCGATTTCCAGCCGGTGAGCCTGATCTCGGTCGGCCCCTTCGTGCTGATGGCGCATCCTTCGGTGCCGGCGAAAAACATCCAGGAACTGATTGCGCTGGCGAAGGCGCAACCGGGCAAGCTCAACTACGCGTCGGCCGGCAACGGCGTCGCCAACCACCTCGCCGGCGAACTGTTCAAGCAGATGGCGGGTGTGGACATCGTGCACGTGCCGTACAAGGGCGCGCCGCAGGCGGTCAGCGACGTGCTCGCCGGCCACATGCAGCTGATGTTCAACTCGATCGCGCCGATCGTGCCGCACATCAAGTCGGGCAAGATCCGCGTGCTGGGCGTGGCCAGCGCGCAGCGCTCGCCGCAGATGCCGGAATTGCCGACGATCGCCGAATCGGGCGTGCCGGGTTTCGAGGCGGTCAACTGGTTCGGCATGTTCGCGCCGGCAAAAACGCCGCGCATGATCGTCAACCGCGTCAATGCCGCGGTGGCCGGCACCATCAAGTCGCCGGAAATGCAGGCGCGTTTCATCGCACTGGGCGCGGACCCGGTCGGCAGCAGCGTCGAGGAATTCACCGCCTACGTGCGCCGCGACATGGAGAAATACGCGCGTATCGTCAAGGTGTCGGGCGCGCGCATCGACTGAGCCGGAACCGGACAGGCAAACCATGGTCGCCCGCGCCAAGCAGAAACACGCCGTCACCCGCACCGCGCGGCCCCGGTCCGCACGCTCGCGCGGCAGCGCCGCCGAGTGGCAGGCGCGTTGCGAGCTGGCGGCGGCGCACCGGCTGGTCGGGCATTTCATGTTCGCCGACCTCACCTACAACCACATTTCGCTGCGTGTGCCCGGAGAGCCGGAACATTTCCTGGTCAAGGCCGACAACCTGCTGATGGAGCAGGTGACCGCCTCCAACCTGGTGAAGTACGACCTCGACGGCCGGCAGGTCGGCACCTCGGCGTTCAAGGCGAGCCCCGCCGCCTACAACCTGCACGCGGCGGTGCTCCAGGCGCGGCCCGACATCCACGCCGCGGTGCACACCCACACGCCGGCCAATCTCGCGGTGTCGGCGCAGCAGCAGGGCCTGCTGCCGCTGACCCAGCAGGCGATGCGCTTCTACGGGCGCATCGCGCGTTATCCCAACGAGGTCGACGACACCACGCGCGAGGGCGCGGACCGGCTCGCTGCCGCACTGGGCGACCAATGGGTCGCGCTGCTGGAGAACCACGGTGTGCTGGTTTGCGGCACGACACTGCCCGAGGCCTACATCTATCACCACTTCTTCGAACTGGCCTGCCGCGCGCAGCTCGGCGCGCTGGCCGGCGGCGGCCCCCTGATCCTGCCGGAACCTGCGGTCTGTGCGGCGCGCGCGGCGAAGTTCGGGCGCACCGGCATCTATGACTCCGACAGCCGCGACTGGGTGGCGAGCCTGGCGCTGGTCGAGAAGCTGTATCCCGACTACAAGACCTGATCCTGATGCCGGCTGAAAAGCCGCCGGCAATTTAAAAAAATATCATTTAAAATCAAATACTTATGATATATTCATCAGCAAAGGCAGCGCAGTGGCGGGGCTGAAGCGCAGTGCAGCGAAGGCCGCATCGGGAAAACCGGGCATCGTGCTCCCGCCCAACACGCTGCCGCAGGCCAACCGCGCGATGATCGAGCAGTCGCTGTCGGTGGGCATGGGCCGCGCGCTGGGCATCCGTTTGCGCAAGCTGTCGAAAAAACGCATCGACGCCGAGATGCGTGTCACCGCCGACCACATCAACCGCAGCGGTCGCATCAACGGCGGTGTGCTGATGGCTTTCGCCGATCTCCTCGGTGCGATGGGCACGCTGGCCAACCTGCCCGAAGGCTGCCGCACGACGACGCTGGAATCGAAGACCAATTTTTTCGCCGCGGGCGAGGGCGATGCGCTGGCGGCGACCGCGCTGCCGCTGCATATCGGCCGCAGCACCATGGTCTGGCAGACGACGATCAGCAATCTTGACGGCACGCGGGTGGCGATCGTCACCCAGACCCAGATCGTGATCCCGAAAAAATCCTGAAACGCGTTTTACCGGAAAGGTTTCCATCCATGATGTCCGCAATCCTCAAGTGTCTTCTTGCCGGCGCCGCCGGCCTCGTCTTCCAGTTTCCGGCCCTGGCCCAGGGCAAACCCGATCCCGCACTCGCGGCCGCTGCCAAGGCGCCGGGTGCGAAGGTGATGCCCAGCGGGCTGGTGATCGAGATGGTCAAGGAAGGCAGGGGCACGCAGCCCTCGCCGACCTCGACGGTGAAAGTGCATTACCGCGGCATGTTTCCGAACGGCAAGGAATTCGACAGCTCCTTCAGCCGCGGCGAGCCGATCGAGTTCCCGCTCAATGGCGTGATCAAGTGCTGGACCGAAGGCGTGGGCATGATGAAGGTCGGCGGCGCGGCGCGCCTGACCTGTCCGCCGGCGATCGCCTACGGCGCGCGCGGCGCAGGCGGCGTGATACCGCCGAACGCGACGCTGGTGTTCGAGGTGCAGCTGCTGGGCGTGCGCTGACCGCCGGCAGGGCGTGTTTTTTTGATTTGAATGCAGCAGCGATTTTGTGAGGGAGTCAGCGTGAGCAGTGCAATGGTTGGGAACATCGAGGCGATTTACCAGCGGATCAGGACCCGCAATCCGGGCGAGACCGAGTTTCACCAGGCGGTCAGGGAGGTGCTCGAATCCCTCGGCCCGGTCCTGGTCAAGCACCCCGAATTCGCAGAGCTGAAAATCATCGAACGGGTCAGCGAACCCGAGCGGCAGATCATTTTCAGGGTGCCGTGGCAGGACGACAGGGGCGAGATCCACACCAACCGCGGCTTCCGCGTCGAGTTCAACAGCGCGCTCGGCGTCTACAAGGGCGGGCTGCGATTTCACCCCTCGGTCTACCTCGGCATCATCAAGTTTCTCGGTTTCGAGCAGGTGTTCAAGAATGCGCTGACCGGACTGCCGATCGGTGGCGCCAAGGGCGGCTCCGATTTCGACCCCAAGGGCCGCTCGGACAACGAGATCATGCGTTTCTGCCAGAGCTTCATGACCGAGCTCTACCGCCACCTCGGCGAGCACACCGACGTGCCCGCCGGCGACATCGGCGTCGGCGGCCGCGAACTGGGCTACCTGTTCGGCCAGTACAAGCGGATCACCAACCGCTATGAATCGACCGTGCTGACCGGCAAGGGCGTCAGCTGGGGCGGCTCGCTGGTGCGCACCGAAGCCACCGGCTACGGCGCCGTCTACTTCGTGCGCGAGATGCTGAAGATGCGCAAGCAGACGCTCGAGGGCAAGACCTGCGTCGTGTCCGGGTCCGGCAATGTCGCGATCTACACCATGGAGAAGCTCGGCGAGCTCGGCGCGAAAGTGGTCGCCTGCTCGGATTCCAACGGCGTGATCGTCCACGAGAAGGGCATCGACCTCGAGCTCGTCAAGCGGCTCAAGGAGGTCGAGCGCCGGCGCATCGCGGATTACGCGAATCACCACAAGGACGCGAAATACCTTGCCGGCGGCAACATCTGGAAAATTCCCTGCCAGGTCGCGATGCCCTCGGCGACGCAGAACGAGATCAGCGGCGATGACGCGCGCCAGCTGGTCGGCAACGGCTGCATCGCGGTGGGCGAGGGCGCGAACATGCCGACCACGCCGGAAGGCGTGAAGGTCTTCCTCGATGCCGGCATCGCCTACGGCCCCGGCAAGGCCGCCAATGCGGGCGGCGTCGCCACCTCGGCGCTGGAGATGCAGCAGAATGCGAGCCGCGATTCCTGGAGTTTCGAATTCACGGAGCGCAAGCTCGACGAAATCATGACCAAGATCCACGCCAGCACTTACGAAACCGCGGAAGAGTACGGCGCCCCCGGCAACTACGTCGTCGGTGCCAACGTCGCCGGGTTCATCCGGGTGGCCAAGGCGATGGTGGCGCTGGGCTGCATCTGAGCGCGGCCGCCGCGTTTCAAACAACGGAGTCAAACAATATGATCATCGATTCGCAGATCCACGCCTACGAGGCGAACACCCCGAAGCGCCCCTGGCGCACGACGCCCAACTGGCCGCCCTCGGCCACCGGCGACGAGATGGTTGCGGCGATGGACCGGGTCGGCGTCGACGGCGCGATCTTCATTTCATCGTTCTCGATGTACGGCTACGACGCGAGCTACGCGGTGGAAGTGCAGAAGGCCCATCCCGGCAGGTTCGGCCTCGTCAAACCGGTCGATCCGGATGATCCGGCAGTGGAGGATGTGGTCGCCGAATGGAAAAAAACGCCGGGCACGGTCGGCATCCGCGCGCTGATGAAGCCCGATTCGCCGCACCGCGTGGGTCACGCCGGCCTCGACCGCATGTTGCGCGCCGCGGCGCGCCACGGCTTCCCGGTCAACATCCTGTGCTGGGGCAACCTGGAAGCGGGCGCCGCGCTGATCGACCGCCATCCCGGAACCCGCTTCATCCTCGACCACCTCGGCATCCTGCAGCCGCATGAAGCCGCGGCGCGCGCCGCCGAACCCTGGGCCGATCTGCCCAAGGTGCTCGACCTCGCGAAGCGCGACAACCTGGTGATCAAGGTCAGCGGCGCCTGCACGCTGTCGCAGGAACCTTATCCCTACCCGGACATCTGGGATCCGCTGGCGCGCGTGTTCGACGCCTGGGGTTTCGAGCGCTGCCTGTGGGGCACCGACTGGACCCGCGCCTACGCCGTTGTCAATTACGAGCAGGCGGTGGAGCCGTTCAGGCTGACCGACCGCTTGAGCGACAGCGAGCGGGCGATGCTGATGGGCGGCGCCTGCGCGAAGGCCTACGACTGGATGCCGCAAGTGAAACGCTGAGCAGGGAGGCTGTTCAGGCCGGTGCCGCCGCCGCCGCGTGCCTGTGGCGCGGCAGTAGCAGCGCCAGCGGCATTGCGAGGAAGCCGATGCCCGAGGCGACCAGTATCGCCACGGTGTAGTCACCCGTGTGGTCGAAGAGCACGCCGCCGAGCCAGCCGCCCAGCGCCATGCCGGTGCTGGCTCCGATCATCTCGAAGGAGAAGATCGAGCTGAGCGGGGCCTTCGGGCCGAACATCTGCCGGTTGATGATCGGGAAGCCGACCATCTCGCCGCCGTAGCAGATGCCGAAAACGACGGCAAAGGCGTAGAAATGCCAGGCCTCCGTGGCAAACAGCAGCGCCAGGATCGACAGGCTCTGGCCGAAGATCGCCAGCGAGAGGATGGTGCGGCCGCCGAAACGCTCGGTCAGCAGCGAGAAGGTGAAGCGGCTGAAAATCGACACGCCGGCAATCGTGCTCAGCACGCCCGCCGCCTGCAGTCCCGGAATGCCGTGATGGGTGGCCATCGACACGCCGTGTGCGAGGATCACCGCATGCCCGGCGCAGCCGAGATGGTGGCAGCCCGTCAGCAGCCACACGGGCCGGCGCGAGAGTACTGACCGCAGGCTGACCGCGGCGTCCGCAGCGCCGGACGCCGGTTTTTCCTTGGACGCGGCCTCGGCGCCGTAAGGGGTCAGGCCCATCTCGGCCGGGCTGGTGCGGATCAGCGAGGAGAAGACCAGCAGGATCCCGCCGAAGGCGAAGCCGATCACCAGGAAGGCCGATTCCCAGCCGCGGGTCTCGATCAGCCAGCGGAACAGCGGCGCGAAGATCACCGGTCCGGCGCCCAGCGCGGCCCAGTAGATGCCCAGCGCGAGCCCCATTTTCTTGTCGAACCAGCGGGTCACGAGAACCGGCATCAGCACCATGAACGCCGCATTGCCGAGGGCGCCGACGAACACGCCGTAGAGCACGTAGAGATGCCACAGCTCCCGGATCATTCCGAGCAGCACCGTGCCCGAGGAAATCATCAGTGAAGCGCCGATCATCAGCGTGCGCGCGCCGACGCGGTCGCCGAGCCAGCCGAAAACCAGCATCGCCGGCATGCTGCAGATGAAGGCCAGGGAATAGGCGAGGCCGATGTCGCCGCGTTTCCATTCGAATTTCTCGACCAGCGGATCGACCAGCACCGCGAACGAGGCCGAATCGGCGCGGCTGACGATGCTGACGATGCAGGCTGCCGCCAGAACGATCCAGGCGTAATGAATTGCGGAGCCGCGGCTGTGTGTCATGGGGCGGTATTGTTCCGGAATCCGTGGTGCAGGGCCTGTGTCAGTCCGCAATATGGCGAATAACGCCCGGGATGGCGCGGCATTCCCGCACCGCCCTTGTTCTGGGGAATCCGTTTTCCATGTCCTTGATGCCCCGCATCACCGGCAATCGCCGGGGTTTGTGTGTTGACACATTGCGAACTCGATGCGGCGGGTCGGACTGCGGCTGGTCCTGGTGCAAAAATGAAATCCCGCCGCGTTGCAACGGGTAAAGAATGCGTGACTGCAGGGTGCTGCCGAAGCTGTCTTTACGGTGCAGAACGAGGGCGGGCCGGCAGCGGCCGTGGTCCGCCGCGCCCGGCCGAATCCGGTATCATCGCGCAGCAGGCTGCCCCCACCCCCTACTACCCGGAGAGATCGGAAATGAGCTCATTCACCACGTCGCGCCGCACCGTGCTGGCGCTTGCCCTGTCATTGTTTGCCGCCGGCGCCATTGCACAGGCGCAGCCCGCGGCCAAATCGGAATTCGTGCCCGAGGTCGGGCAGTCCGGCAAGGATGTGGTGTGGGTGCCGACGGCGCAGGGCCTCGTTGATCGCATGCTCGACATGGCGAAGCTGACGGCCAAGGACATCCACTATGACCTCGGTTCCGGCGACGGCCGCACGGTGATCACCGCGGCGCGCCGCGGCGCCACGGCCTACGGCGTCGAGTACAACCCGGACATGGTCGAACTGTCGCGCCGCAATGCCGCCAAGGAAAAACTCGCCGGCAAGGCGACCTTCATCCACGGCGATATTTTCGAGACCGATTTCTCGAAGGCGACGGTGATCACGCTGTTCCTGCTGCCGGAACTCAACGTCAAGCTGCGTCCGAAAATCCTCGACATGAAGCCGGGCACCCGCGTGGTGTCGAATTCCTTCACGATGGGTGACTGGAAATCCGACGAGTCCCAGACCGCCAAGGGTGACTGCACCAGCTACTGCACCGCCTACCTGTGGATCGTGCCGGCGAAAGTGGCCGGCGTCTGGAAATCCGGCAACGAGGAATACAAGTTTGCCCAGGAATACCAGATGGTGCACGGCTCGGTCGGCGTTGCCGGCAAACTGGCGCCGGTGCTCAACGGCCGCCTGCGCGGCGAGGACATCAGCTTCACCGCGGGCCCCGGCCGTTACGCCGGCAAGGTCAGCGGTGATCGCATCGAGGGCACCGTGACGGCCGGCGGCAAGACCTCGCCCTGGGTCGCCACCCGCAGCGGCAAATAAACCGCGGCGCGCAAGGGCTGCGGCATGAGCAAGAACGACCGCGGGTACGCGGACCTGCATGACCACCTGGCGGCCCTGCGCGAGCGGGGCCTGCTGGTGGAGGTGGACCGGCCGATCGACAAGGACTCCGAGATGCATCCGCTGGTGCGCTGGCAGTATGTCGGCGGCATCGAGGAGCATGAGCGCAAGGCTTTCCTGTTCACCAACGTCGTCAACGCGCAGGGGCGGAAATACAGGTTTCCGGTGGTGGTCGGCGCCTTTGCCGGCAACCGCGAGATCTACGGCGTCGGCATGGGGGTGCCGCTGGACGAGGTGCAGGCGCGCTGGGACCGGGCGATCGCCAATCCGCTGCCGCCGGTGGTCGTCGAGTCCGGCGCCTGCCAGGAGGTGGTGATCACCGGCGATCAGTTGAAGGGCGAAGGCAATGGCCTTGATGCCCTGCCGATTCCGGTGTCGACCCCCGGCTTCGACGGCGCGCCGACGCTGACCGCGACCAACGTCATCACGAAGGACCCGGAAACCGGCATCCAGAACCACGGCACCTATCGCGCCGGGCTGAAGGCCCCGGACCGCATGGTCGTGCGCATGGCGACCCGCGTCGGCGGCGCCGGCGGCTACCGCCATTACCAGAAACACCAGAAGCGCGGCGACAAGACGATGCCGGTGGCGATCGTGCTCGGCGCGCCGCCCTGCGTCGCCTTCGTCGCGCCGATGAAGCTGCCGATCGACCTCGACGAGGTCGGTGTTGCCGGCGGCGTCGCCGGCGCGCCGATCCGCGTGGTCAGGGCGAAAACCGTCGATCTGCTGGTGCCGGCGGATGCCGAGATCGTCATCGAGGGCCTGATCGACACCGAACATGTCGAGCCGGAAGGCCCCTTCGGCGAGTCGCACGGCCATGTCGCGCTGGAGCAGTTCAACATGCCGATGCGGGTGACGGCAATCACCCACCGCAAGGGCGCCATCGTGGCCTCCTACCTGAGCCAGGTCACGCCCAGCGAATCAAGCGCGATCAAGCGCGTGTCGTACGAACCGATGTTCCTGTCGCACCTGAGGAACACGCTGGGTATCAAGGGCGTGAAGCGGGTGACGCTGCACGAGCGCATGACCGCGCTGCGGCGGATGGCGGTTGTCACCGTCGAGCAGGGCACGCCGCGCAGCGAGATCTGGCGCGCGCTCTACGGCGTGACCTCCTTCAAGGCCGACTGCGGCAAGATCTGCATCGCGGTCAACGACGACATCGAGCCGGAGAATTCCGATGCGCTGTTCTGGGCGATGGCCTTCCGCATGAACCCGCTGGAGGACATCCAGATCCTGAAGCACCGCAGCGGCGGCCACGGTCCCGAGCGCGAGCACGAGACCGACCAGGAGGACTCGACGCTGCTGATCGATGCCACGGCCAAGGAGGTGCTGCCGCCCTTCGCGCTGCCCAAGCGTGAATACATGGAGCGCAGCCGGAAAATCTGGGAGGAACTCGGCATGCCCAAGCTGCGGCCGCAGTCGCCGTGGTTCGGCTCTCCGGTCGGCGACTGGCTGCCGCAATGGGATGAAGGCGGGCGGCGCGCGGCCACCGGCGCCTACCTTGAGAACGGGCGCATCAGCGAAAGGGCGACCCGCGGCGGCCTCAAGCCCGAAACCAGTTACCGGCCCGACCGCGACGGCAAGGGCTGAATCCGGACAGCGGCTTGCTGCCGCAAGCCGCTGTTTTTATTGCTCTTGTTGTGCAATTTCCCGGCGGGGCTCTTACATGCTGGACTTTGCTTTCCAATTTGGCGAACATGCATCAGCACGGCAGCGTACCGTGCGACGAGGGTGGCGGCAGCCGGTCCACGGCCACCGCCACGACCGACCAGCAACCGAGTGAGGAGTTTTCATGTTCAAACACATCCTGATGCCCACCGATGGTTCGGAGCATTCCGAGCGTGCCGTCGAGCGCGGCATCGAACTGGCCAAGCTGTGCGGCGCGCGGGTGACCGGCATCCACGTGATGCAGGACTACCGGATGATGATCGGCCCCGAGGGGCTGGCGCCGACGGAACTGGAGGAAGGCATGGAGGAGCGCGAGCGCGAACGCGCGGCCAGCTTCCTCGCCTTTGTCCAGAAAACCGCCGACACCGCGGGCGTGACCTGCGATACCGTGATCGCCAAGGGCCCGCAACCCTACGACGCGATTGTTGATGCCGCCAACGAACGCGGCTGTGACCTGATCGTGATGACCTCGCGCCACCGCAAGGGCCTGGTGTCGCTGATCCTCGGCAGCGAGGCGAGCCGGGTGCTGCACCGCTCGTCGATTCCGGTGCTGACCTTCCGCGCGCTGATGAGCGCGGATCATCCGGACAAGGATCTCGGCAAGTCCTGAGCGGCATTGCCGGGCACAAAAAAACCGCGGGATGCGTCCCGCGGTTTTTTTTGTGCCGTTCAGGCGCTTACTGGGCCTTGATGCCCGCGATTTTCACCAGCTTTTTCCATTTGTCGACTTCCTCGCGGATGATGGCCGCGAACTCCTTCGGCGAGTTGCCTTCGGCCTCCATGCCGCTTTTCAGCAGCAAGGCCTTGACCTCGTTGCGGGAGATGATTTTGATCGACTCCTCGTGCAGGCGGTTGATGATCGCCGGCGGTGTTTTGGCCGGCGCCAGCAGTCCCACCCAGGAGGCGTGCTGGTAGCCCTTGACCCCGGCTTCCGCCATCGTCGGCAGCTCGGGCACCGCGGTTGAGCGTTTGCCGCCGGTGACGGCCATCGCGCGCAGCTTGCCGGCGCGGATGTGCGGGATCGCGGTGGAACTGGCCGCGAAATTGACCTGCACCTCGCCGCCGAGCAGCGCGGTCATCGCCGGCGTGCCGCCCTTGTAGGGCACCAGCAGCATTTTCGTCTGGCTCATGTACTGGAAGAGTTCGATCGCGAGGTGGGTGCTGGTGCCGATGCCGCTGTAGCCGCAGGTGATCTGCCCGGGCCTGGATTTCAGCAGGGCCACCAGCTCGGGAATGCTTTTCGCGGCCACCGAGGGGTGCACGACGACGATGTGCGGCAGGTCGGCGATCTGGGTGATCGGCGCGAAGTCGGTGACCGGGTCGAAAGGCAGTTTCGAGTGCATGGCCGGCGTGATGGTCAGCGAGGCGGCGATGGCCAGCAGCGTGTAGCCGTCGGGTGCGGCCTTGGCCACCATTTCGGTGCCGTTGAGGCTGCCCGCGCCGGGCCGGTTGTCGACAACGATGTTCTGCTTCAGCGACTCGGAGAGGCGGTCTGTCAGTGCCCGCGCGGCAACGTCGGTGGAGCCGGCGGCGCTCTGCGGCACGATGACGCGGATCGGCCGCACCGGGTACCCGTCGGCGGCCGCCGCAGGCAGCGTGCCGGCCAGGGCCGTGCAGCCCGCGGCAATGATGATGGTTAAAGACCTGATCATGATGTTCTCCTCGCAGTTTGTTTTATCGGATGCCGGAGCATGAGCCATCTGCTCCGTACTCATCATTCATCGTTCCGGGCTGTTTTTTATTCCCCATCATACCCCGGCAAAACCCGGGCATCGATGACACAGACGCCGCCGGCCTTGACGATGGCGATGCCGCGCTCGATCGCCGGCTGCATGTCGGCCATCGAGGTGACCGGGCCGATGCCTTCGGCTCCCTGGGCGCGGGCCATCGCCGCGATGTCGATGTCGGGATCGATGATCTTCTGGCCGATCCAGGCGTTCGCCGGCGGCCGGCCGCGGTATTCGGCGACATGGCCCTGGTGGCGCTCGTCGTTGAAGAAGGAGCGGTTGTTGCAGATGATCATCAGACAGGGGATCTGGTAGTGCACGGCGGTCCATACCGCCGTGTTGCCCATCAGGAAGTTGCCGTCGCCCATCAGGCCGATGGGGATTCGGCCGCTGCCCTTCAGCGCCAGCGCCGCGCCGATGGTCAGTCCCGGGCCTGCGCCGACGCCGCCGCCGCCGTCGAAGCCGAGGTAATCCAGCGGATGGCGGAAGTGGGTGTAGGCGCCGCTCCAGCCCAGCGGCAGGTGGGTGATGCTGACGTCCTGCTTGCCGATGGCGGCATTCAGCGCATGCGCAAGGCCTTTCAATGCCAGCGGTTCGCCGGGCGCGCCCGCGAGCGTGTAGCCGTTGCCCTCGATTTTGCGCGGCCGTGCGGTCACGGCGGCCGTCAGCAGCGGCACCGCGGCATCGGGTTCGCAGTTCATCCACACGTCGGCCGGCGGCAGTGCCTGGTAATCCATGCTCCAGCCGCGGTGCAGCTGGCTGTCGCTGGAGATGTTGATGATCTTCGCGTTGACCGGCTTGCCGCCGAAGGTCTGCTTCAGCGCGCCGGCGAGGTCCAGCCAGTCGAGCGCGAGGATCACGTCGGCCTCGGCCAGCGTCTTTTTCGCCGCCGGTACCAGGCGGTTGGCCGGGGGTGCGGCGTGCAGCCGGTGATCGGTGGGGAAGGACGCGGCGAGCTTGATCTGGGTGATCACGCGCATGTCGAGCTTCTCGGCGAGCGCGACGCGGGCATTCCAGTGGTCAAGCCGGCGCGACCCGCGGCCGCAGAGCATGACCGGGTTCTTCGCGTTCGACAGCAGTTTCGCGGCAGCCTCGATCTCGGCATCGGCCGGACGCACCATCGGCGGCGGCGCGTAACGCGCCATCTCGGGCAGAGGCAGCGGCGCCTCGAGTTTTTCCTCCTGGATGGTGACGTCGAGGTTGACATAGACCGGCGCGCGCGGCGCCATCGTCGAGAGCTGCGCGCCGCGGATCATCGCCTCGACCGCGGCGGCGACCGAACCCGGCTGGTTGTCCCACTTGGTGAAGTTGCGCACCAGCGCGGCCTGGTCGGAGCAGGTGTGGATCCAGTCGATCCAGGGCCTGCGCTTGGCGGCATCCCAGGGGCCGGTCGCGCCGAGGATCAGCATCGGCGCGCGGTCGCACCAGGCGTTGAAGATCGGCATCGAGGCGTGCATCAGGCCGACGTTGGAATGCAGCGCCGCCGCCATCAGCCTGTTGGAGGCCTTCCAGTAGCCCTGGGCGATCGATATCGCGTTTTCGTCATGCAGGCACAGCACCATCTGCGGCTTCTTGTTGCCGAGGTAATTGACCAGGCTGTCGTGCAGCCCGCGGTAGCTCGCGCCGGGATTCAGCGCGATGTAGTCGATATCGAGCGCGCGCAGCGTGCCGGCGATGACATCGCTGCCGTACAGCGCGTCGCTCGCCGGCGAGGGAATCGGTGTTTCGTGCTTGATAGTGTTCTTGTTCTGGTCGGTCACGGGGAGTCCTTAATCAAGAGCTAAAGTCAAAAGCAGCCACAGAGGGCACAGAGGACACAGAGATTTTCCCGGTAGTTGAAGGCCCGCATGACAGCCGAGGCTGCCAGGGCTCGCCGTCTTTACCGATCAAGGTTTTTCTCTGTGCTCTCTGTGTCCTCTGTGACTGAAGGTTTTCGTTTTAAATCTCAATCCACCGTTGCGCCGGATTCCTTGATGACCCTGGCCCATTTGGTGAGTTCGCTCTGCACGAATTTGGCGAATACCTCGCGCGTGCTGCCGACGGCGACGCTGCCGCTGTTCTTCATGCGCTCCTTCATGTCGGCGCTTTGCATGATTTTCGCCGCATGGCCATTGAGCAGGTTGAGGATGTCGGCCGGCGTGCCGGCGGGGGCGAGCAGGCCGTACCATTGGCTTGACTGGTAACCCTTAAGTCCCGACTCGTTGACCGTCGGCAGGTCGGGCAGTGCGGGCAGGCGTTCCAGCGAGGTCACCGCCAGCGCGCGGATGCGGTTGCCCTGGATCAGCGGCAGCGCGGTCAGCGCCGGCATGAACATCGTGCTGACTTCGCCGGAGAGGATCGCGGTGATCGCCGGGCCGGTGCCGCGGTAGGGCACGTGGACCATTTTCGTGCCGGTCAGCGTGCGGAACAGTTCGCCCGCGAGATGAGGCGTGCTGCCGCTGCCGGAACCGGCGAACAGGATGTCGCCGGGACGCGCCTTGGCGAAAGCGATCAGTTCGCGCACGCTTTTCACCGGCAGTGAGGGATGCACGACCAGCACGTTGGGTGCATGGGCGAGCAGGCTGATGGCCTCGAAATCCCGGATCGGATCGTAGAGCGCCTTCGCGTACAGCGTCGGGCTGGTCACGAAGTTCGCGCCGTTGACCATCAGCGTGTAGCCGTCTTTCGGCGCCTTGGCCACCATCTCGCTGCCGATCATGCCGTTGGCGCCTGCGCGGTTGTCGATGACCACCGGACGGCCGATGGCTTCGGCCAGCTTGGTGCCGAGCAGGCGACCCGCGGTGTCGACGCCGCCGCCGGCCGGGAAGGGCACGACGATGCGCAGCGGCCCGGCGGGCCAGGCCTGTGCGATGGCGGGTGCGGACGCAGAGAGCAGTGTCGCGGCGGCGATTGCGGTCAGTGCGGACTTCATGGGTTCTCCTCCCGAAGGTTTATTTCAGCCCGAGCAGCCCGGCGCCGGTGTTCCAGCACAGGTCGCGCCGGGAGTCATCATCCAGTTGTTTGTTTTTGTTGATGAATTTAACGGGATCGGGATCGCGCAGCGGGAACGGATAATCGCTGCCCAGCGCGACCTGCCTGCTGCCGACGCGTTCGACCAGATAACGGAAGGCCTCGTCATCGTGCAGCACCGTATCGTAATAGAGGTTGTTCGCGTACTGGCCCAGCGGATTCTTGACCGGACCTTTGGCAAAGGGCGGCGCCGTGACGCGGCCGCGGTCGATGCGGCCGAACTGGTAGGGTACGCAGCCGCCGCCGTGGACCAGCAGCACGCGCAGTTTCGGGAAGCGGTCGAACACGCCGCCGAGCAGCAGCGCCGCCGCGGCGAAGGTGGTCTCGCTCGGATTGCCGACGAGGATGTGCAGGAACAGCCGGCGGATCCGCGGCGGCACCGCAAGGTCGGCAGGGTGGATGATGACCGGCACGTTCAGTTCCTGCGCGGCCGACCAGAAGGCGTCGTACTGCGGCGCATCGAGGCCCTCTTCCTCGACGCGCGCGCCGATCTGCACCGCGCGATGGCCCAGCACTTTCACCGCGTGGCGCAGTTCATCGGCGGCGGCGTTGGCATCTTGCAGCGGCACTGCGGCCGCGGCGGCATAACGGTCCGGTCGTCGCGCGGCCATTTCAGCCAGCGTTTCGTTCTGCGCGCGGGCGAGCCATTGCCCGGCTTCGGTCGGCAGGTGATAACCCGCGAGGTCCATCCAGCCGGCGAGCAGCTGCACGTCGATGCCGGCCTCGTCCATCCATTTCAGCCGCGCGGCTTCATCGTTCAGCGGCGGGATCAGCGGCATGCCGGTCAGGCGTCCGCCGACGGAGACGCGCGTCGCGCCATCCTCGCCCTTGACGATTTTCACGCCGTGTTTCCCGCCCTCGGCATTGATGCGATCCACGAGGGCTTGCCCCACGTGGTGGGCGTGGATGTCGAGGCAGCGCGGTCTGGCCATTGCTTATTTCGCCTTCGCGATGACTTCGCGGATGCGCGCGGCGATGTCCTGCGGTTTTTCGGTCGGCGTGATGTGGCGGCCGCCGGGAATCACCGTCAGCGTCGAGCCGGCGATGCCCTTGTGCAGGGCCTCGGCCATGGCCACCGGCGTTGCATAATCCTCTTCGCCGACCACCACTGCAGTCGGCACCTTGATCGTCGCCAGTCCGGCACGCAGATCGCCGTCACCCAGCATTTCGCAGGTCTTCACATAACAATCGACGTTGTTGTCGAGGAAGACCTTGACCAGCTGGTCGACGGTGGCTTTTTCCTTCGCGCGGAAAGAATCACCGAACCAGCGGCCGGTCTGGAACTCGACCAGCGCGGCCATGCCCTTTTCCTTGCCGGTGGCGCCGCGCTCGCGCCAGACCTTGGGCGCGTCGGCGCCGTACCAGGCGGTGGTGTCGATCAGCACGAGGCCGTTCGCGCGTTTCGGGTAATCAATGACAAAAGCCTGCGCCACCATGCCGCCCATCGAGCAGCCGCCGACGATGGCCGAGGGCCATTTGACGTGGTCCATCAGTTCGGCGAGGTCGCGCGCAAAGAGCTGAGGCGTGTAGGTCATGACCGGCTGGCCGGATTGGCCATGGCCGCGGCAGTCCCAGACCAGCACCTGGGCCTCCTTCGCCAGCGCCTGCACCACGCCGTTCCAGATGCTGCGGTCCAGCGCCAGGGAATGCACCAGGGCCACGCGCGGCGCGGCGGCGCCGGCGTTGTTGTGCAGGGTGTAAGAGATGTTGCAGCCGTCGGAAGTCTTGAAGCTTGAAGTCATTGCGGTATGTCCTGTCTGAAGATTCATTTTTGCTGCGCGGCACGCTGCCAGGCGCGGATCAGCGTGCGTGCACCGATTTCCACGGCCATGTTGCGCTTGTACATTGCCGAGCCGCGCACGTTGGCGAGCGGCTGTGCGAGGTCGCGCAGCGGTTTCACCGCGGCGCGGATTGCGGCCTCGTCGAAGGCCTTGCCGGTCAGGGCCGACAGGTCGGCGACCAAGGGCTTGAAACCCACCGCGCCGACAACCAGCCTTGCGGCCGTGCATTTTCCCGATGCATCGAGCGTGACCACGGCGCCGGCGTTTGCCGTCGGGGTTTCCATGACGCCGCGCGGCAGGAACTTGTGGAAGGCCGAGCCGCTGCGCGCGGGCAGCGCGTCGATTTCGACGGCGACGAGCATTTCGTCTTTTGCGAAGCGCTTGTCGAAGGCTTCGGCGAGCGGATAGCTGCGCTGGCCTTTGGTCGTTGCCGTGACCAAGCGTGCGTTCAGCGCGAGCAGTGCCACCGGCATGTCGAAGCCGCCGATCAGCGGACCAACGCTGCCGCCGACGGTGGTCATGCGCCGCACGCGGGTGTGGCCGGCGGCATCCAGCGCTTCCGCGAGCACCGTGTACTGCTCGCGCAGTTGCGGCAGTTCGATGATCGCCTGCTGGTTGACTGCAGAGCCTATATATAAGTTATTGTTTTTATTGACTATTTTAAGCAATTTCGGCAGCTTGCCGACGACCAGCAGGCGCCTGGCCTGCGGGTAGCCGGTGCGCTCGCGGCGGATCGCATGCGACATGCCGCCGGAGACGATCGCCGTGTCGCCTTCGGCATAACGCTGCAGCGCCTCGTCCAGCGATTTCGGCAGCAGCAGTTCCGGCTTGAAGGGGCGCGTGCCCGAAGGCTTGCCGGTGACCAGCCGCGACCACACGCCGCCTTTGGGCGGCTGCGGCGGTGCCTTCTGTTCATCGGCATAGAGTTCCGGGTGCAGCGCGCGGTGGATTTTTTCCGCGGTGATCGGCAGTTCGTGGATGCGCACGCCGACGGCATCGGCAATCGCGTTGGCGATCGCCGCCGGAATTGCGTCGAGGCCGATCTCGCCGAGACCTTTCGCACCGAAGGGGCCCGAAGGTTCGTAGGAATCGGCGAAGCCGACGTGCAGCTTCGGAATGAAATCGGCCGAGGGCAGCGGGTAATCGATGTACTGCGGATCGGTGGGCGTGCCCTGGTGCCAGTCAAAGTATTCGATCATCGCGAGGCCGATGCCCTGCACCACGGCGCCCTCGACCTGCCCCTGGGCCGCGGCGGGATGGATCACCGTGCCGCAGTCGACGACGGCGGAGATTTCCTTCAGCTTCACTTCGCCGGTGCCGCGGTCGACTTCCACTTCGGCGGCCTGCGCGGCGAAGTTGTAGGCGCCGGATTCGTTGCCGAAACGGCTGTGGTCCGGAAACTCCGAGGGGTTGTCCCAGTTGCCGACGCCGACGATGGCTTCACCGCCGCGCTTGTAGATGTTGGCGCGGACCACGGCGCTGACCGGCTTGAATTCGGATTCGGCGCCGTTCTTCGGGCCGATCTGGCCGTTGATGATGGTCAGCTCGTCGACCGGCTTCTTGAATTGCTCCGATGCGGCGGCCATCAATTGTTTGTGCGCTTCGGCCGCCGCACGCTTGACCGCATTGCCGGCGACATAGGTCACGCGGCTGGCCAGCGCACCCAGCGAATGGGCATGCACATCGGTGTCGGGACGGGTGATGTCGACGTCCTCGTACGGCAGGCCCAGTTCCTCGGCCGCGATCTGCTTCAGCACGGTGTAGGTGCCCTGGCCGATCTCGCCCTCGCCGGTGATGATCGTGGCGCGGCCGTCCTCGTTGATGCGCACGATGGCCGAGCTGCCGTCCCAGTCGCCGAAACTGCGGCGGCCGTTGACGTGGATGCTGCAGCCCATGCCGAGGCCATGGCCGTCTTTTTTGGTTTTACGCTTGGTTTTCCACTGGATCAGCTCCGCGGCCTTGTCGATGCACTGCTTGAGCTCGCCGCTGGTGATCTTGTGGTTGTGCGGCGAGACATCGCCTTCCTCCACCGCGTTCATGCGCAGCAGATCGACGACGTCGATGCCCAGTTTTTCGGCGGCCAGATCCCAGGCCTGTTCCACCGCCCAGTCGGCTGAAGGGTTGCCGAAGCCGCGGAAGGCGCCGGTGGGCACGAGGTTGGTGTAGAGCAGCGTCGATTTGGCGCGGGCGTTCGGATATTTGTACAGCGCGTCGTGGCGCACCGTTGCAGCACCGAGGATCGCCTGCGACTTGCCGGTGTAGGCGCCGTTGTCGGCCCACATGCGGATTTCCTTGGCCAGCACCTTGCCGGCTTTCGAAAATCCGAGACGCACCCAGTAACGCATGGGCATCCGCGGATGGCTGGCGAGGAATTCCTCCTCGCGGGTGTGGATCAGCTTGACCGGCCGCCCGGCCTTGCGCGCGAGGATCGCCGCGATCACCGAACAGTTGTCATCACCGGACTTGCCGCCGAAGCCGCCGCCGACCTCGGTCTGGATCACCCGCACCTGCGACTCGGGCACGCCCAAGGCCACCGAATAGCGGCCGCGGGCGAGGAAAGGCGTCTGGGTGTTGCACCACATCGATACGCGGTTGTTGCTCCAGTGCGCGACGCAGCCGATGGTCTCCAGCGAGGAATGCCACTGGCGGATCGAATCCCAGGTGCCTTCGACGACGACGTCCGAGGCCTTGAAGCCCTCGTCGACATTGCCGCGCTCGAACGCGAATTCATGGGCGATGTTGCCGGCGGCATCGTCGTGCACCAGCGGCGCGCCGGGGGCCATTGCTTCATCCAGTGAAAACACCGCGGGCAGCGGTTCGTATTCGACGACAATCTTGTCCACCGCGGCGCGCGCCGTTTCGGGATCGGTCGCGGCGACCGCGGCCACTTCGTCACCGACGTAGCGCACGCGGCCGATCGCCAGCGGGTAGAGGTCGGGGCGGAAGGCACCCCATTTGCGTTTCGCGGTGTCCTCGCCGGTGACCACGGCCTTGACGCCGGGCATCGCGCGCGCGGCGCTGGTGTCGATGGAGAGTATTTTTGCGTGGGCATGCGGGCTGCGCAGCACCGCGGCATACAGCATGCCCGGCAGGTGCATGTCGGCGACGTACTGCGCGGCGCCGGTGACTTTGGGGATCGCGTCGGCGCGCGGCACGTCCTTGCCGACCACCAGCAGGCCGGCTTCGAATTTCGGATCGCGCAGGTGTTTGTGGCGGGTGCTCATGCTTTCCCCGCTTTCTTCAGCAGCGCCGCCGCTTCGCGGTAGGCGTCCATGATTTTCACGTAGCCGGTGCAGCGGCAGTAGACGCTGTCGGCGCTGGCGCGGATTTCTTCATCGCTCGGGTCGGGATTCTTCTCGACCAGCGACACGCATTGCATCACATGGCCCGGAATGCAGATGCCGCACTGCAGGGCGGTCCTGTTGATGAAGGCCTGCTGCACCGGATGCAGCACGCCGGCCTGGTCGAGGCCTTCGATGGTGCGCACCTGGGTGCCGTCGCAGAGCGCGGCCAGCTGCAGGCAGGACGATACCGGTGCACCGTCGACGATCACCGTGCAGGTGCCGCAGGCGCCGATGCCGCAACCGTGCTTGGTGCCGGTCAGCTGCAGGTCTTCGCGCAACACGTCGACCAGCAGGCGGTCGGCGGATTTCAGGTGGACCTCGACGGGGTCGCCGTTGAGGGTGAATTTGATCAACATGTGAACGTATCCGGAAGAAGCGGTAAGAGGGGAAATTATAAGATAAGCCCGGTCACGGAATGACCGGCCAAATTGGTCTGATTCATCCCTTGCAGATGCCGGTTGCCGCAGCGCCTGATCGCACCGGCTTGCCGCGCCGCGGGTGCCCCGCTAAGCTGGCCGTCGCCGGTGCTGCGCCCGGCGCAGCGTCCAGATGCTGCAGCAGTTCCCTCTCTTACCGGAGAATCGAAGTGAAGGCTGAAACCATCAAGGTCCGCGTCACCGAAACGCGGCAGGAAATGGACGTGGTCGTGTTCAGCAAGCGGGCGTCATCGATCGAGGTGGTGATCGGCAGCGGCGTGCACAGCGTCAAGTGCGAGTTGACGCCGACCCGCAACGGGCGTGCCTATGCCGGTTCGGTGATGGGGCGCGAGATCGTCTACGAACGCAGCCGCGAGCAGGTGCAGGCCGACATCGACCGGCTCAATCCCGGCGAATACCGGCGCTGAGCCGGGCCGTCAGAAGACCCGCGCAAAGAGCAGGAACAGGCAGGCGGAAATGATCACGCTGAAGGTCAGCACCATGCCCGCCGTGCGGTAACGGAAATTCTCGCGCACCTGGCTGACACCCCAGGCGTGCAGCAGGCGTCCGGCGAGCAGTGCCACGCCGAGGACATGCATCCGCAGCGCCGAGCCGCCGCCGCGCTCGACGAAAAACATCAGCAGCAGCGCCAGCGGCACGTACTCCGCGAAGTTGGCATGCACGCGCATCGCCCGCCGCAGCGGCGTCTGGTCGCCGTCGCCCAGCGCCACGCGGTGCCGCCGGCGCAGGCGTATGGTCTGCAGGCTGAGCGCGACGAAGACAAGACCGAGGATGGCGGCGTACAGCGGGGTGACGGTCATGGCGGCGGACTCCTGCGCGGGCGACGGTGCCCGGCTCCATTCTAGAGGCTGCCGCGCCCGTCAGTGTTGCCGATTTCAGAACGCCCGCGTCACCGCAATGTCCCGCATCACCGCTTCCGGCGTATGGCGGTCGGTGGCGGCGGTTTTTCCCGCGGCGCAGGCTTCAAGGTAGGCGCCGAGTTCGCGCGCATGGGTGATGACCGCGCGGCCGAAGCGCGTGCGCTGCGACGAATATTCCGGCAGCGCCCTTGCCGGATCGTTGCCCGATTGCTGCAGCAGGCCGGCGAGCGCCAGCGCATCGCCGGCCGCCTTGGACACGCCCATGCCGACATGCGGCCGCGCGACGAAGGCGGCGTCGCCGAGCAGGGCGATGCGGCCGAAATGCATCCGCGGCGACTCGAGGTCGAAAATCGCCTGGAAAAACGGCTGCCGGGTGCGGGCGACAACCTCGGCGAACTGCGGCGACAGCTGGTCTCTTGCCGCGTTGCGCATCGCCGCGATCACACCGGGCCGGATCAGCGGCGGCGGGATCGACATGTCGTGGCGGCGGCCGTGAATGTCGGTGCACAGGTCCGGCAGTTCGCGTCCGGCGTGGGCCGGGCGGTACCAGACGAAATTGAAGCAGCGTTCGCCGGCGCGCGTCGAGTTGCCGAAACCGGCCACCGGGTAACCGAGCATGTGTTCGCGCGGTGCGAGGCTGAAGGCGAATTTCGGAAACAGGTCGCGATGGGTCTGCGGCGTCAGGTCGTTCTCGTCGGCGAGTCCGCGCCAGGCGATGTAGCCGGCGTAACGCGGCGCCGTGTCCGGCGCAAGCTGCGCGCGCACCGCGGAGCGGATGCCGTCGGCGCCGACCAGCAGGTCGCCGCGGACCGAGGCGCCGTTGCGGAAGTGCGCGGTGACGCCGTCCGCATCCTGCGTGATGCCGCTGCAGGCGTGGCCGAGGTGGTAACGCGCCGATGGGAAGGCGTCCAGCAGCAGCTCGTGCAGCCGGCCCCAGGTGGTCAGGCACTGCCGGACCGGCAGCGTGCCCAACACCGCGCCGTCGCGGCCGAAAGCGACGCGGCCCTCGATGTCGACGCCGATGCCTTCACCGGTCGCGATGCCGATGCGCGTCAGCGCGTCGAAGAGGTCGGGGTGGGTGATGATGCCGGCGCCGCGGCCGGCCAGCGCTTCCGCGGACTGCTCGAAGACCTCGACATCCCAGCCGGCGCGCTGCAGCAGGTTGGCGGCGAAGAGTCCGCCCAGCGAGCCGCCGATGATCAGCGCGCGCGGCATGCGGGATTCAGGCGGCCGCGGCTTCGGCGGCGGGATAATTCAGTTCCAGCGTGACGCCGCTGGGATCCTCGAAAAACACCTGGTGGATGCCCAGCGAGGGCACCGTGCGTTCGCGGAAGGCGACATTGTGGCGGGTCAGCCGCGCGCGCATGTCAGCCAGCCCGGTGGCGGTGAAGGCCATGTGGTCGACGGTGCCGGTGCCTTCGAGCGACGCCGGATCGCGGTCGCCGAGATAATCCTTCAGGCCCTGCGGATTGTCCGGGTCGATGCCGATGATGTGCACGACGCCGGTGGTCTCCGGATACTGCGGGCCGTTGTAGAGCCAGAGGCCTGGAAAGTCGAAGGGCGGCCGGAAGCCGGCCGTGAACCCCATGACTTCGGTGTAGAAGCGGCGCGACGCCTCGATGTCGAAGGTGCGGATCGAATAATGATCAAGCCTGCCGACGGGCATGCGCCGCTCCCGGGTTATTGCAGCGACTTACTGAAGGGGCGAGAACGCCGAGGGCATCACGATCTTGTTTTCCTGGGCGACCAGCAGCGCGTCGGGCAGGCCGTCCCTCCGGGCCACGGCCGAAGGCGGCCACACGCCTGCAGCGACGGCTTTTTCGCGCGACTCGTTGCGTGCATCGAGCGACGGGTAGGACCAGATGTGGGTGAAGCGGTTGAGTCCACCCAGTTCGGTGTACCAGCAACCCACCAGCGGACTGAACTTGACGCGTTCCGGCATCGCCTTTTCCCAGACCTTGGCGATCTTGCCCAGCTCGCCGGGCGCGAAGGTGTAGGTGCGCATCTCGAAGTAGGGCCCCATTTTTCCCGGCTTGATCTCGGGTGAGAAGGCGAAGGGGATGTAGATTTCCGAGCGCATGTTGACGATGAACTCGCCGATTTTCGGCGGCCAGTTGCCGCCGGCGACGGCTTCGGCGCGGATGCGGTCGCGCTCGGCGAGGTCCTTGTACGGCCAGACGTGGATGATCTGGTTCAGCGGCCCGATCTCGGTGTGCCAGAACGCGGCCAGCGGCGACAGTTTCTTGCGCTGCTCATAGGCCTCGCCGAAACGTTTCTCGACTTCAGCCTGGGATTTCGGTTTGATGTCGTAGGTGCGTACTTCGTAAATCATGGTGTCCTCCGGGTGGTCGCCGCTTTTTGTGGAGCGGCGAGTTTACCAGAGGCCACGGCGGGGCCTGCGGCCCCTCAGAGACCCTCGTCGGCCTGCTGTCCGGCGTGATAGGTCGCGTAGACCAGCACCGGGATTTTCAGCGCGCCGAGGTGCTGCTCCAGCAGCGGGCTTACCGCATTCCAGTCAAGGCGGCCGATGCCGGTGGCGAGCCGCGGCAGCGCGAGGCTGGTGAATTTCTCGGCCTCCGCCAGTTTTGCCAGCTCGCGCAGCGCATGCCCGACGTGCTGCAGCGACGCCGGCCCCGGCGTTCCTCCATGGTGGCCCTCGATCGCGTCGTGGGTGAACAGGCTGACGATTTTTTTGCCGTCCGCGCCCATCCAGGCCCACAGCGTTCCGGCTTTCGGGTGTTTCGACTGGCAGAAATGGCGGAAATCCTTGTACATCGCCGGCCAGCGCTCGCGCAGCTGCAGGGCGAGGCCGGTATGGAAAGGGTCGTTGGGGGCCACGCCGTGGGCGATGACCTGCGCGCGGCTCAACAGGATGTCGCCGCTGACTGCCTTGATCATGGAGGGTCTCCGTTGGGTTGATGGGCCGCAAAAACGGCCCATAGCCGCACGTTAGCGCCGGGCCGGCGGCAGCGTATTGATGCAGCGCAAACATCATCGCCTTGGGCTGCGCCGTCGTTTGGTCACATGCTGGACCAGCGCCCTTTTGCGGCTGCGGCGGTATTACACTGCAATGCAATCGCCGGAGTTCAAAAATCCAAAAAAACCTCCGCGATCACTTCAAAACCGGAGGAGGACATCATGCTGAACGCAGTCTGTTGTGCGCGGGCGCAGCCGCGGGCCTTGTGCTGCTGAATGGCGCGGTTTTCGGGCAAGCCTGGCCGACAAAGCCGGTGCGCATGGTGATTCCCTTCGCCCCCGGCGGCAACACCGACATCATCGCGCGGGCCATTGCGCCGAAAATGACCCAGGAACTCGGCCAGACCATCCTGATCGACAACCGCGGCGGCGCCGGCAGCACGCTGGGCACCGCCATCGTCGCCAAGTCGCCGCCCGACGGCTATACCATCGGCATGGTGTCCAGCGCGCATGTCATCAATCCCAGCGTGCGCAAGAACCTGCCCTACGACTCGGTCAACGACTTCGCGCCGATCACCCTGGTCGCCGACGTGCCGAACGGGCTGGTCGTGCATCCCTCGCTGCCCGTGAGGGACATCAGGCAGCTGGTCGCGCTGGCCAAGGCTCGGCCGGGACAGCTGGCTTACGCAACGCCCGGTCACGGCACGTCCACACACCTCTCCGTCGAGATGCTGTCGCACGCGGCCGGTGGCCTCAAGATGCTGCACGTGCCGTACAAGGGCGTGGGACCGGCGACCGCCGACGTGATTGCCGGCAATTCGCAGATGATTTTCGCGGCCTTGCCTGCGTTCATCGAGTTCGCGCGTGCGGGGCGTCTGCGCATGATCGCGCAGGCCGGGGCGCAGCGTTCGCCTGCGGCACCGGATGTGCCGACGATGATCGAGCAGGGTTACAAGGATTTCGTCGTTTCCAGCGGCTTCGGCATGTTCGCGCCGGCGAAAACGCCACGCCCCATCGTCGATCGGGTCAACGCCGCGGTAGCGAAGGCGCTGGCCGACCCGGCGGTGCGCAAGGGCCTCTCCGGACAGGGCGCCGAGCCGGTCGGCAACTCCCCGGACGAATATGACCGCTACAACCGTTCCGAAATCGAGCGCTGGACCAAGGTGGCCCGCGCGGCCGGCGTCGTGCCGGAGTAAACCCGTCCATCCCCGCCTTTCCGATCAGCAAACCGTCCACACAGGAGCCCCTCCGAAATGAGCAGCAAAAAATTCAAGGTCTCGCAGCCGCGCAAGATGAAACTCATCGTCGAGAAAAACGTGCAGATCCCGATGCGCGACGGCACGCTGCTGTATGCCGACATCTTCCGTCCCAATTTCAAGGACAAGGTGCCTGTGCTGTTCAACACCAGCGTCTACCAGAAGGACAAGGTCTGGAGCCCGCCGGCCGACCTCGAGGAAAAAGCCAATCCCTACATGTGCTGGGAGACGGTCAATCCGATGTGGTGGTGCCCGCGCGGCTATGCCTGCGTGCGCGTCGATTCGCGCGGCGCCGGCCGTTCGCCCGGAAAATCCGAGCCGAGTTCCTTCCAGGAAGCGCTCGACACCTATGACGCCATCGAGTGGGTGGCGAAGCAGCCCTGGTGCTCGGGCAAGGTCGGCATGTCCGGCATTTCCTACCACGCGTCGTCACAATGGCGCGCCGCGAAAATGCAGCCGCCGTCGCTGAAATGCATCATGCCCTGGGAGGGGCGCGCCGACCAGTACCGCGACCAGGCCTACCACGGCGGCATTTTCGCGCTGGGTTTCATCGGCAACTGGTGGCTGACGCACACGGCCCACCACCTGCTCGGCAAGCCGCGCAGCTACAACCCGGATGCCTTCCAGAACGAGATGATGTGGAACTACATGCGCAACGACCTCGACTCGCATTACTGGCGCCTGAACAGCGCGGAATGGGACAAGATCAAGGTGCCCGTCTACTCGGTGGGCAACTGGGGCGGCTTCTCGATGCATCTGCGCGGCAACACCGAAGGTTTCATGAATGCCGCGTCAAAACACAAGAAGCTGCGCATCCACACCGGCTCGCATTTCCACCCCTACCATTCGGAGGAGGGGCGGCTCGACCAATTGCGCTGGTTCGACTACTGGCTGAAGGGCATCGACACCGGCATCATGAAGGATCCGCCGGTGAAGCTCGAGATCCGCACCGGCGGCAGCAAGAAGCCCTATCCCTTCCGTTATGAAAACGAATGGCCGCTGAAGCGCACGAAGTGGACGAAGATGTACCTCAACATCGAGCGTCAGCCGACCGAAAAGGAGGATCTGCTCGAAGGCACGCTGGTGAAGACCCCGCCGCGCACTGCCGCGAAGGCGACCTATTCCGGCAGCGGTTCGACCAGCGCCGGCGTGGCCTCCGCATCGTCGCTGGCGACCACGCATGGCCACGGCGCGAGCGGCCGCAGCGGCGTGTCCTTCGTGACGCCGGTGCTGGCGGAAGACACCGAGATCACCGGACCGCTGGTGGCCAATCTGTGGGTGTCGAGCACCTCCGAGGACATGGACCTGTTCGTGACCATCCGCAACATCGATCCCGACGGCCACGATGTCTGCGAGGTCGGCCAGCACGGCCAGCCGGTGCCCTGCGTGACCAAGGGCTGGCTGCGCGCCTCGCACCGCAAGCTCGACCCGCGGAAATCCCTGCCGTACCGCCCTTACCACGCCCATGACGAACGGCTGTGGCTGAAGAAGGGCGAAGTGGTCGAATGCCGCGTCGAGGTGTGGCCGACCAGCATGGTGTTCAGGAAGGGCCACCGCATCCGCGTCGACATCCAGCCGCGCGACGGCATCGGCAGCGCGCCGTACACCCACTACCACGGTGATTACAACGCGGGTGCGAAAAACACCATTTACGCCGGCGGCAAGACGCCGTCCTACCTGATGCTGCCGGTCATTCCGCCGAAGCGGGGGCGTTAGAAGCGGCGCTGCCGAACCACCACGCCGGCCACTGCAGCACGCATTCCGCGATCAGCGCATAACCGCTGCCGTCGGGATGCGTGCCGTCGCCGGCGGCCACTGCGCGTGTCCATGCCGGATCCCCGGCGAGCTGTTCGGCCAGCGGCAGGTAGGGCACGCCGAGTTCCGTCGCGAGCAGGGCGTAGGTCGCGCACAGCGCGATGATGCGCGTGTCCTGCGCGGCCTCGCCGACCGGCGGCGGGCCGATCACCAGCACCGGGCAGCGCGCGCGTGCTTCATTCAGGATGTTGCGGAAGTTTTCGAGGCTCGCCGGCATCGGTACGCGCAGCGAGGTGCCCTCGGCGGTCATGTCGTTGGCGCCGAAGGAAAACACCAGGTAGGGCGAACACTCGGCGCGCAGCCGCGCGTCGCATTCGGACTGCCAGCGCGCGGCGATGTCGGTGCTGGTGTCACGGCGCACGCCGAGGTTGTAGGCGGTGAGGTCGTAACCGGCATCGACCGCAGCCGCGGCGACGCGGCGGACCCAGCCGCCGCCCGCGGTGTCGCCGGTGCCCTGCACGAAGGAGTCGCCGACAAAACAGACGCGGTGGTCGCCCCGGCGCATCGCCCGTTCAGCCGCTCAGCGCGGCTCCAGCGTGTCGCGCACCCACTCCAGCACGGCGGTCAGCCGCGGCGGCAGCACGTCTTCCGCCTCGTCGAAAGTCACCCAGCGCCATTCGTCGTGGGCGGGGCGCCCGAGTTCATGCGCGATCGGCAGCGTGACTTCTTCGGTACTGGTGATCGCGAGGTAATAACGCGCGACCTCGCCGGTGCCGTAGGCGATGGTTTCCTTGTGTGATTCCGCGGCATCAAACTGAAGATCGGCGATGCCGGTTTCCTCGGTGGCTTCGCGGCGCGCGGTGTCCAGCGCGTCCTCGCCTTCCTCGATCAGGCCCTTGGGAAAATCCCAGTTGCGGGCTGCGCGAAGCACCAGCAGCCGCCAGCCGCCGCGGCGCCGTGCGATGACGACGCCGGCGGAGCGGACAACCGTCGCGGGATTGACGGTCACGGCATCTGGATCTTGCTGCCGGGGCCGCCCATGCCCGGTACGACGATCGACGAAGCCTGCTGGCGGCGCAGTTCCTGCAGCTCGCGCACCGTGCGCTCGACCGCTTCCTTCGCGGCATCGCCGAATTTCTCGACGGCTTCGCCGAGGGTGGCCGCTTCGATTTCGAAATTGATCGGCAGCGGCCCGGCGTTGGTCATGATCTGCGCTTCGCCGACATACAGCGTCGGCCGCGCGCCGTCTTCGCTGCCGTCGATCTTCAGCGGCGTCATGCGGCGGATGGTGCCGACCTTGCGGTCGGTGACGATGTCCTCGCGATACAGGGAGGTGGCGTCCATCTTCGAATCGGGGGCGCCCTGGTCGGGTCGTTGTGCCATGACTTGCTTCCTGGGAAGAAAAAGAGGGAGGGCGTTAGGGTATCAAAAACGCCCGGGAGCGGTCACCTGCAATGCGATAATGCGGCCATGTCCGGCATCACGCTCGCCACCCTCAACGCCCGCCATGTGCATGCCGCGCTCGGCCTGCGCTGCCTGCGCGCGAACCTGGGCGCGCTGCGCGACGACAGCCGCATCCGCGAATTCGTGCTTGGCAACCGGCCGGCCGACATCGCCGAGCGCCTGCTCGCCGATGCGCCGCGCATCATCGGTTTCGGCGTCTACATCTGGAATGTCGAGGACACGACGCGCGTGGTCGCCATCCTCAAGCGCGTGGCGCCGCAGGTGACGGTCGTCGTCGGCGGTCCCGAAGTCAGCCATGAAACTTCGGAGCAGCGCATCTGCGCGCTCGCCGATTACGTGGTCACCGGTTGGGGCGACGTGACCTTCCCGCAACTCTGCGCCGACATCCTCGCCGGCAAACCGCCGGCGGAGAAGGTGCTCGCCGGCCTGCAGCCGCCGCTGGCCGACATCGCGCTGCCTTACGACGAGTACACCGATGACGACATCGCGCGCCGCTTCATCTATGTCGAGGCCTCGCGCGGCTGCCCCTTCAAATGCGAGTTCTGCCTGTCGGCGCTGGACAAGACCGCCTGGCCCTTCGAGCAGGAACGCTTCCTGGTCGCGCTGAAGACGCTGTACGACCGCGGCGTGCGGCATTTCCGTTTTGTCGACCGCACCTTCAACCTGAAGATCGCCGCCAGCCTTGCGATACTCGAGTTTTTCCTCGAGCGCCTGTCGGATGATTTGTTCGTGCATTTCGAACTGATTCCCGACCACCTGCCGGAGAAACTGAAGGCGGCGATCCTGCGTTTCCCGCCCGGCGTGCTGCATTTCGAGGTCGGCATCCAGACCTGGGATGCTGAAGTGCAGGCGCGCATTTCGCGCAAACAGGACAATGCCGCCGCCGAGGCCAATCTGCGCTGGCTGCGTGAGGAATCCCCGGCGCTGCTGCATGTCGACCTGATCGCCGGCCTGCCCGGCGAGAATCTCGCGACTTTCGGCCGCGGCTTTGACCACCTTTACGCGCTGAAACCCCACGAAATCCAGGTCGGCATCCTCAAGCGCCTGCGCGGCGCGCCGATAGCCCGCCACACCGAAACCCACGCGATGCGTTACAGCCCGGACGCGCCGTACACCGTGCTCGCCACCGACGTGCTCGATTTCGGCGAGATCCAGCGCATCGTGCGTTTCGCGCGTTACTGGGACCTGGTCGGCAACTCCGGCCGTTTCCCGCGCACGCTGCCGCTGCTGCTGGGTGATGCGCCCTTCCATCGCTTCATGGCTTTCGCCGACTGGATTTATGCGAACACCGGCAAGACCCACGAATTCGCGCTGGAAAAACTCTGCGGCTGCCTGCATGATTTCCTGTGCGCGCAGGGCATGGATGCGGCGGCGGTTGCGGCCGCGGTCGCCGCCGATTTCGAGGCGAGTGGCGCCAAGGGCCGGCTGCCCTTCATGGCGAAAGGCACGCGCCCCGAGCCGCAGCCGGCCGCGCGCGGCAAGCTGCGCCAGGCGCGGCATGTGCACGCCTGAATGCAGCGATGAGTGACGAGCGATGAACGCGGAACGGAAAACCTGACATGCGACGATTCGATCCCCATGAACACGCCCGTAATGTGCTGGGCGAGAAGCTGCAGGCCTGCAGCGAGAAACCGCTGACCGGCTTTTTCCGCGACGGCTGCTGCAACACCTCGCCAGAAGACCTCGGCGTGCACACCGTCTGCGCGGTGATGACCGCCGAATTCCTCGAGTTCAGCAAGGCCCGCGGCAACGACCTGTCGACGCCGGTGCCGGATTTCGGGTTTCCGGGACTGAAGCCCGGCGACCGCTGGTGCCTCTGCGCGCCGCGCTGGCGCGAGGCGCTGGATGCCGGCCGCGCGCCGCGGGTGGTGCTGGCGGCAACGCATGAAGCTTCGCTGGAGTTCGCGTCGCTGGAGGATTTCAAGAAACACGCGATCGACCTGTCCTGAATAACGACAAGGAGGAACACGATGACCGACATCGACGGCAAGACCCTGGCCCCGCTGCCCTCAAAGGACCTGATCACGCTGACCCACATCATCTACGGCCTGCACGCCTTCAGCGCGCTGACGGGGATGACCAGCGCCGCCTTCATCGTCACCGCCTTCCTCAGCGGCTGGCCGTCGATCATCGCGGTGATCATCAACTACGTGAAACGCGATGACGTGCGCGGCACCTTCCTTGACAGCCACTTCTCCTGGCAGATCCGCACCTTCTGGTGGGCGTTGGGCTGGTTCGTCGTCGCCTGGCTGATGATCGCCACCGTGATCGGCATGATCGTCGGCATCCCGGTGATGCTGGTGGTCGGCATCTGGGTGCTCTACCGCATCATCCGCGGCTGGATCGCGCTGGCGAACCGCAAGGCAATGCCGCTGCCGGACTGAGCGCCGTGTCCGTCCGCATCGACAAATGGCTGTGGGCCGCGCGTTTTTTCAAGACGCGCTCGGCCGCGCAGCAGGCGGTGGAGGGCGGCAAGGTCAAACTCGGCGGCGAACGCATCAAGCCGTCGAAGGAGGTGCGCATCGGCGACGAGATTGCGATCCAGATCGGCGCCTCCGAATGGACCGTGCGCGTCGATGGCCTGTCCGACAAGCGCGGCTCCGCGACGGTCGCGCGCACGCTCTACAGCGAGGACGAGGCCAGCCGCCTCAAGCGCGAGGAACAGACCGCCCTGCGCAAATTCGCCGCCGAACCGGCGCAGGAGTGCCACGGCCGCCCCACCAAGCGCGAACGCCGGCAGCTGGAACGCTGGCGCGAGGGTTAGGAGTCGGTGAAAATCCTTTACCCTCTCCCCGCGAGCGGGGAGAGGGCAGGGTGAGGGGCTGCGGGAATCATTGAAACTTGCCGCGGTCCCACTCACATCAACGGAGAACCCATCATGACGACCCGCAAAGACATCAACCTCGAAGAAGCCGCCAAACTGATCGACGCGCTGGAGCGCGACCTTGCACAGGTCCGCAGCGGTCACGCCGACGTCCAGCGCCTGCGCGACGAGGTAGAGACGCTGCGCAACGTGCTCAACTCGCCGGTGAAACGCCACCACTGGGTCGGCGACAGCCTGCAGGACATCCGCGGCCTGCTCGACGAGACGGTCGACGAAGCGATCTACGAGGGCACCACCATCAGTCGCTACGCCGCGGAAATCGGGCGTATCCTCGGATTATAAAAATATCAATAAAATCAAGTACTTATGATTATCCCCTCTCTCGCCCCAAGGCGGGAGAGGGGATGTCCCGGCTGAAGGCTGCTCAGGTATCCCGCTGCACCCCGGCCCGTCCATCCTCCACCACATAGCGCCCGGTCGTGAACGCGCGTGACTGCGCATCGGCCGCATCGGCCAGCCCGCGGAAAGTCGTCTCCCAGCGTTTCGGCGTGACATTGAACATCGCATAACCGCGGCGCGCGCCGTTGGCGAATTTCACATGCGGATTTTTCGTGCGCAGCGCATCCATGCGCGCGGCGCTGGGGCCGAAGGAGGAAATCGAGGTGGCGACGAACTCGCTGGCGACGGCCGGCGCGTTAGCGTCGTTGAAATCCGTCTTCAGCTCGCCCGCCATCGCGAAATGCACATCGCCGCCGACCACCACCGGATTGCGCACTTTGCGCGCGGCAATGTACTTCAGCAGTTTCTCGCGCGCTGCCGGATAACCGTCCCAGCCGTCGGTGTAGACCACCTGTGCATCCTCCGGCCCGCGGTCGGCCTGGGCCATCAGCGTGGTCTGCGCGACCACGTTCCACTGCGCAGGCGAAGCGGCGAGGGCCTGTTCCAGCCAGCGCTCCTGTTCCGCGCCGAGCAGCGAACGACCCGGCTGCAGGCGCTCGGGGCAGTCCCTGACATCGACCTGGTTGCCGCCGCCGCGATTGGGGCGTGAACAGACCTGGTAGTCGCGGTACTGGCGCATGTCGAGCAGCTGCAGGTTCAGCAGCCGGCCGAAGCTGTGCGTGCCGTAAATTTTCATCGCATTTCCGCCGGCCCAGGTGCCGGGCGGCAGCGGCAGGTGTTCGTAGTAGGCCTGGTAGGCCGCGGCGCGGCGCTTGAGAAAAGCCTCCGCCGGATCGAGGTCCTGCGAGCGGTCGTTGGCGTAATCGTTGTCGACCTCGTGGTCGTCCCAGGTCGCGAGCCAGGGAAAGGCCGCATGCGCCGCCTGCAACTGCGGATCCATCTTGTACTGTGCATAACGCCGGCGGTAATCGGCCAGCGTATGCGGCTCGGCGGTGTGGTGCTGGCGCACGACGCGGTCGCGCCGGCCCCAGGAGCCCTCGTAGATGTAGTCGCCGACATGCACCACGAGGTCCAGCTCCTGCGCCGCCATGTCGCGGTAGGCCGCGTAATGGCCGTGTTCATAGTGCTGGCAGGAAGCCACCGCGAAGGCGAAACGCCCGCCGGCATCGCCTGCGGCCGGCGCCGTGCGCGTGCGCCCGGTCATGCTCACCGCGTCGCCTGCCATGAAGCGGTACCAGTACCAGCGTGACGGCGCGAGCCCCTGCGCGCGGACATGCAGAGCATGCGCCAGCGCCGGTGTTGCCATCAACTCGCCGCGGTTGACGATTTTTTTGAAACCCTCGTCCTCTGCAATTTCCCAGCGCACCGCCACATCGGCCTGCGGCATGCCGCCATCCCCCAGCGGATCTGGCGCGAGCCGTGTCCACAGCACGACCGAGTCCGGCTGCGGATAACCGGAGGCGACGCCGAGCGTGAACGGGTTGCGGTCGAAACGCGGTTGCGCGATGACTTGGTGAGAGGGCAGAGCCAGTGCGCTGGTGAGCGCGGTGCTGCGGAGCAGGAATGTGCGGCGGTTGTTTGGCATGGTGATGCGGAGGGTAACGCGGCGGGGTTACGGGGGGACTACAGCGGGGGGGCAAGGAATGCGGGTGCCACTTTCAGTTTGACAGAGGCGATGTACTTTAAACATTTGATTTTATTATTTATTTTTCGAGAAGAAAGCGGTTCTGTCCGTGTGGGGAACTTGGTTATTATGCGCACTGAGACGGTGCAAAACGTCAACTAAAAAGTCGCCTAAATTTGGCAACTAAAAATGTCAACCAATACACGTTAAGTGGCAATCATGACCGAACCCGAACAGAGAAAAATTCTGACGCCGGACGAGTTGGGCAAGATTGACTACGACCCGACGTGGGGCAACATAGTGCACGTTTCTGGCAAGAACCGGGAAGCTGACCGCGCGTGGGAGGCTATGGGTGCCCGGCAGAAGCTCGCAGACGAACGTTCTTCGATCGCGATCGAACGATACAGAGCCACACAGCTCGGAGTTGTTCAGCAGTTTGATCAGTACGTAGCAGAGGATCGGTTCCGCGAGTTCATTCCTACTTTGAACTTTCTGGCACTGAAAGAAGAAAGCAAATTCGAGAAGAAACTTGTTTTTGGCATTGGCGTGGTCGTCGGCTTCGTTATTGCTCTACTTCTATTCCGCTAGCCTCTTCGAGAAGCGAGGTCATATGGACTATCAAGCTGCCATTCGCAAGGCTCGCTCGCTCCCAGAGTTCGAGTTGCACCAATTGGTTAACACCAAAGTGCCAATGGCCGAAGAGCATATCGCTGCAAAGCTTGAGCTCGAGCGCCGTGATCGCAATCGCAGATTCTGGCGGCAAGATTTGGTGGCTTGGCTCGCGCTAGTCTTGTCTGTCGTCTCGCTAATCGTTAGTGGACTAAACAAGATTGCCACCTAACAGCCCAGCCCACTCGGACGCGCGCGAGCGCCGCAGTTTGTCGACCGCTACCGAGCGCGCCGGTAGCTGGGAACGTTAGAAAATTAAAGGTGAATAGGATCAGCGTAAGTCTTTCGCACTCAAAGTATCGGAGTCAATTTCTTTTGAGTGATTCACCATGCAACCCCGAATCACCCTCATCACTCTCGGCATAGACGATCTGGATCGCGCCGTGCGCTTCTACCGCGACAGCCTCGGCCTGAAAACTCCCGGCATCATCGGCACCGAATTCGAGCATGGCGCCGTGGCTTTCTTCGAACTGCAGCCGGGGCTGCGACTGGCCCTGTGGCCGCGGGCGAGCCTCGCGCATGACTCGGGGCTGCCGGTCAGTCCCGCGAGCCCGACGGATTTCTGTCTCGCGCACAATGTTCTCTCGAAAACCGAAGTCGATGCGGTGATGGCGCAGGCGGCGGCTGCCGGTGCGCGCATCGTCAAGCCAGCGCGTGACACTTTCTGGGGCGGTTATGCGGGTTACTTCCAGGACCCGGACGGGCATTTGTGGGAAGTCGCGTGGAATCCGCAGATGCTGCCCGCGGAAAACACCTGAATGACAGCCACGCCTTTCCGCATTCACACGCTGACGGCCGGTGACGAAAGCCTAATGCGGGAGTTGCTGGCCGTCTTCGGTCAGGCCTTCGCCGACCCGCAGACCTATTGCGGTCAACAGCCCGATGCCGCCTACCTTGCCCGCCTGCTGGCAGGCGATTCATTCATCGCGGTGGCGGCACTGAAAGACGGCCGGGTTGTCGGCGGGCTTGCGGCCTATGATCTGAAGAAATTCGAGCAGCCGCGCAGCGAAATCTACATCTACGATCTTGCCGTCGCCGAGGATTGCCGGCGCCAGGGCATCGCCACGGCCCTGATTGGCGAGTTGCAGTGCATCGCGGCCGAACGCGGGGCCTGGGTCATCTACGTGCAGGCCGACCATGGCGACGATCCGGCGATCGCCCTCTATACGAAACTGGGCGTGCGCGAGGATGTCATGCATTTCGACATCGCGGTACCCCGGAAAACCGGCGCCGGCTAGTCCTTTGCCGCTGGGCGGTTCCGCCGGTATCCTCCACATGTCATGACCATCGACTGGCGCAAACACTGGTGGAAACCCGGCTTCACGCTGGCCTTTTTCACGGTCGGGGTGCCGTTCTGGATGATCCCCTACAACAAGGCCAATCTGCCGGACGGGTTGTACGGGCCGGGGCTGGTCGTGGTGCTGGCGGCGGCGGTGCTGGCACGCGGGTACTCAGGCAAGTCTTTCATGCGCTCGGTGCTGGTGATGGGTTCGGCGGTGCCGGCCGCGGTGATGGCACGGGTGATTGTGGAGGTGGCGCAGCGCCCGACTTCGCATAATCTGTGGCCGTTTGAACTGGTGATTGCGATGCTGGTGGGTGGGGCGGCTGCGGTGGTGGGGGCGCTGTTGGGGAGTTTGTTGTTGTGGGCGAACCGTAGGGGGCATCAGGATTGACGCAAGGTTCGATTGCGGGCCCCGGGCTGGTTTTACCGGAGGGCCGTGAGCGCAGGAAATTCGGAGTAAAATCCTTTCATAAAAATGCAAGCGCTTGCATAAACGTCGCAAAAGGCGCCGAAAATCGTTGATTCACCCATCAAGCCCGATAAGGAGGAGTTATGAAAAGGAATTGGTCGCTGCTGGTGTCGCTGCTGTTGTGCACGGTTGTGTCGAATGCATTTGCCCAGGCCCAGTATCCGGCAAAGCCCATCCGTTTCATCCTGCCGTTTCCGCCTGGCGGCGGTACCGACACGCTGGGCCGCATGATCGCGCAGAAACTGGGCGAAACGCTGGGTCAGCAGGTGGTTTCAGACAACCGCCCGGGCGGTGGCGCCAATCTCGGCGCGGAAATCGCCGCGAAATCTCCGCCGGACGGCTATACGATATTCATGGGCAATGTCGCGCATACCATCAATGTCAGCCTGTATCCCAAGCTCAACTACGACCTGGTGAAGGATTTTGCGCCGGTGAGCATCCTGGCTTCCACGCCCAACATCCTGGTGGTGCATCCTTCACTGCCCGTGAAGTCGGTCAAGGAACTCATCGCGCTGACCAAGTCACGGCCAGGGCAGCTTGATTTCGCGTCCGCCGGCAGCGGCAGTTCGTCGCACCTGGCGGGGGAGCTGTTCAACAGCATGGGCGGCGTGAAGCTGACTCACATTCCCTACAAGGGAGGCGGTCCGGCGGTGGTGGCGCTGATCAGCGGCCAGGTACCGGTCGGATTTGCGACCACCCCCTCGGTGATGCCGCACGTCGCTTCCGGGAGGCTGCGCGGTCTTGCGGTCACCGGCGACCGCCGCCTTCCGCTTGCGCCGGATCTGCCGACCATCAGCGAAGCTGGCATAACGGGTTATGAGGCCTCGACCTGGTATGGCCTTCTTGTGCCTGCGGCGACGCCGTTAGATATCATCAACCGGCTGCACGCTACGACCGTGAAGATACTGGCCCTTGATGATCTCAAGAAACGCCTGGAATCCAGCGGATTTCAGGGCATTGGCAGCACTCCCCAGGATTACGCGGCCTACACGAACAGCGAGATCGCAAAGTGGGCCAAGGTCATCAAAGCCGCCGGCATTCGCGCTGACTGATTGGAAAGACTGAGTGGACAGAATGGAAATCACCCGGGAACTGGCTCGTTTTGTCGTTGATTCACGGCCCGCGGACATTCCTGCGGCCGCCTCCCGCGAGGCCAGACGGTCTGTCGTGAACTGGATGGGTTGTGCCATCGGCGGCGCGCATCATGACGCCGTCTCCGTTGCGCTTGCGGCACTGGCGCCGTTCTCGGGGGCGCCACAGGCCACCGTGCTGGGGCGCAGCGAAAGGCTCGACATTCTCCACGCTGCGCTGATCAACGGCATCAGCGCGCACGTGCTTGATTTCGACGATACGCACCTGCGCACACTGATGCATCCGAGCGTGCCGGTGGCTTCATCCCTGCTTGCGTTCGCCGAGTACAAACCGTTCTCGGGCGGCGAATTCATGCATGCCTTCGTTCTCGGGGTGGAGGTGGAATGCCGCATCGCCAATGCCATTTACCAGGGGCACAACGTCAACTGGTATATCACCGGCACCGCCGGTGTGTTCGGCGCGGCGGCTGCCATCGGCAAGGTGCTTGGCCTCGACGAGCAGAGGATGGCCTGGGCATTCGGCATTGCCGGCACCCAGGCGGCGGGCCTGCGGGATATGGCTGGGACCATGTGCAAAAGTTTCGTGCACGGGCGGGCGGCACAGAATGGCATGCAGGCGGCAATCATGGCCGCGCAGGGTTTCACCAGCTCGGAACGGGTGATCGAGGCCCCCCGTGGTTTTGCCAATGCGGTATCGACCCGGCACGATCTTGGCGAGGTCCTTGCAGGACTGGGCAAGACCTGGGAAATGGAGCTCAACACCTACAAGCCACATGCCTGCGGCGTCGTCTGCCATCCGGTCATCGATGCCTGCCTGCAGCTGCGCGGATCTCCGCCGGTCGATCCGGACAGGATCACCGGCATGACACTGCGCGTTCACCCGCTTGCCCTGAAGCTGACGGGTATCAAGTCGCCGAAAGGCGGGCTCGAAAGCAAATGGAGCCTTTATCATTCCGCGGCTGTCTCCATCGTTGACGGCATTGCCGGCGAACGCCAATACACCGACGAAATGGTTTTCGATCCGCGCGTAGCGGCACTGCGTGAACGTATTGTCGCCGAGCCTGATGACCGGTTGCGGGAGGATGAGGCCCGTGTAACCATGACGCTGGCCGGCGGTGAGAAGCTCGATTGCCACATACCGCATGCCCTGGGCAGCACCAGCAACCCGATGAGTGATCAGGATCTAGAGCGCAAGTTCATTGATCTGGCCGCTGATACCCTGCCGCAGCATAAAACCCGCAAGCTAATCGATTGCTGCTGGTCATTGGCGGAGCTTCCCGATGCCGGTGAGCTGGCGCGGCTGGCGGTGCCTTGAGTCATACGCCGAAGTAGTATTGATTCGAAAAACCGAAAATCATCGTTATGGAGCAACTGACGGCATGAAGTCGCACTCGCGGTGCGCGGGAGAGTGGCGCCTCGGCATGCTAGGCGTGGCTCTGGCGGCAATTTTGTGGCTGCCGATCAGCAGTCTGGCTGCGGAAACAAAGCCCGCAATAAAACCCACCTCACAGGTTTCCGCCGCCAACCGCATCGAACACGAATCCTTCGTCTACGAGGCCCCGGCCGGCTGGTCGGTGTTCAACAACGAGATGCGCAGTTCCTTCGCGATGGCGAGCTTTTTCAATGCCGGCAACGAGATGATCCAGCTGAGTGTGTCCGGGAAACTCGCGCCCGAGCAGTATGCCGGCGCGCGGGAGCGGCTGCGCAAGGCAGAGCAGGGTGAGACGCGCGGGGGCTGGCTGATGGCACGTGCGGGTGATGCCGAGTTGCCGCAGCACGGGACGGTGTACGAAGCCGTGTATTACGACAACGCCAACCTGCTGACTTCCTTCACCTACAACGTGTTCGGGACGGAACGCATTGCCCTGTTCACGATCACTCTCCGGGGCATACGCACCGATCTCGACGAGGCGGTGCGCACGGCGCGGCTGATGGTCGGGGGGCTGCGCTGGAAGTGAAGGCGCCGCGCGCTGGAGGCTGGCTGCCTTATGCACTGGCCGCAGGCGGCGGTTTTGCGGTGTGTCTGGCGATTGCGCAGGTGACCGGGCGCCGCGAGGCCTGGGATGCCGGTGAATATTTCAGCATCGGCATTCCGCTGATGTGCGTGATCGTGTTCGCACTGGCCTGGCACTGGCCGCGGCGTGCCTGGCGCTGGACGCTGGCGATGGCGGCGGGACAGGCCACGGCGCTGGCGCTGGGCGGCGGTTCACTGTCACTGTGGCCGCTGGCGGTGATCGCGATGACCGTGGTGTCGGTGCCGCAGTTCATCGCCGGGCAGATTGCTGCACGGCTGTCATCGCGGCGGGCACAGGCAGCAGACAATAGTCACTGAGCGCAGGCCGCACGCTGCGGCTGCGCTACCATGCCGCCATGACTGCAACCCCACCAACACTCAACCTGATCGGACCCGGACGCGCCGGGCGCACGCTGGCGGCGCTGCTCGCGCGCGACGGCGGCTGCGTGCTGCAGGACGTGCTGAGCGCGGAATACGCGACTGCGCAGGCGGCGGTCGCCTTCATCGGCAGCGGCCGCGCGGTGCGGAAGTTGCCGGAGATGCGGCCTGCCGCGCTGTGGCTGCTGACTCCACCCGATGCGGCGATCGCGCCGGTGGCGGCGGCGCTGGCCGCCAGCGGCACGATCCGCTCGGGTGACATCGTGTTTCATTGCAGCGGATCACAGCCTTCGTCGCTGCTGGCGCCGCTGGCCGTTGCGGGTGCGCACGTCGCCAGCCTGCATCCGCTGAAAAGTTTTGCCGATCCGGCTGCCGCCGTGAAGTCCTTCGCCGGTACCTGGTGTACGGCCGAGGGCGATGCTGCCGCCCTCGCGGTCTTGAAACCGCTGTTCGAAGGCCTCGGCGCGCAGGTCGCAACCATCGATGCATCGGGCAAGACGCTGTACCACGCGGCGAGCGTGCTGGTCTGCAACGATCTCACTGCATTGATGGAAGCGGGGCTGAAGGTGTACGAAAAAGCCGGGCTCGATCGCGCAATCGCGCAGCGCATGATGGAGCCGCTGGTGCGCGAGACACTCGACAATGTGTTCGCGCTGGGTACGGTGCGCGCACTGACCGGGCCGGTGGCGCGCGGCGATGCGGAGGTGGTCAAACGGCAGCTTGCCGCGCTGGAGAATGTCGATCCGCGGATCGCCGCAGCCTATCGCGCGCTGAACACGATTGCGCTGGAACTGGCGCGGGTGCAGGGCGGGGCTTCAGGGGCGGCGCTCGACACTGTTGCCCAAGAATTACAAAAATATAAATAAAATCAAATAGTTATAATCATGCACCCAGCGGACTGTCCATCAGCGCGCTTGTTACAATCGGCCAATGACGGTCTTCGATCACGCAGCATTTTCTTCAGACGTTTCCCCACACTCCGCAATGTCCGATTCAACCCAGGATTTCATCCGCGCGCAGGTCATGCGCGGCATCGCGCTCAACCGCGAACCCGGCTACCACTTTGCCGGCAATTTTCTTGATCTGTCTTATGACCATGTCGGCACCGACTACACCGCGCTGTCGGTCGATGTCGCGCCGCATTGCGCGCAGGCCGACGGCCAGCTGGGCATGGCGGGTTTCGCGATCCTCGCCGACCTGGTGATGGCGGCGGCGGTGCGCGCGGGCCTGCCGTCGCACACCCGGCTGGCGACGGTGACGATGAACCTGCAGTTCACCGGCGCGCAGCGCACCGGCCGGCTTGATGGCCGCGGCGCGATGTTGGGTTTCGTCGAGGGCGCTGCCGGAAGGCAGGGCGTCAGCACGGTGCAGATCGGCAATGCCACGGGAGCGGTATGCACCGGCACCGGTACCTTCATGATCCTCAAGCCGCCGAAGGGCGTCGAGCTGCATCCGGTGCCGCACCGCCGCCGCGGCGAGAATCCGACGCCGGAGATTCCTGGCGGCAAGCTGCGGCCCGATGAGAAAAAAGTCATCGCCATCGCCGAGGACGCGCTGGCACAGACGCAGGCGCAGGGCGGCGCCTTCATCGACCGTTTCTGGAGCGTCGATGCGAAACATGTCGCCGGCGGCGCGCAGTCGGTGGTGAAAAACGGACCGCATATCGGCAACCGTGTCGGCCATGTGCAGGGCGGCATCCTGCTCGGGCTCGCCGCAGACAATGCGGTGGCGGCGCTGACGCCGCACTGGCAGCTGACCGCGCTGTCCGCCTGGTACATCAGCCCCGGCGAGGGCCGCTCGCTGCGCATCCGCTCGAAGGTCGTGCACCACGGACGCCTGGTCGCGGTGGTGCGCACCGAAGTCACCGGCAAGGGCCGCGACGGCGACCGGCGCAAGGTCTTCGAACTGATGACCACCCACGCCTATCGCGCGGAGCAGGCCTAGCCGGCCATGGCGCTGCGCACGCTCTCCGGCAAACATGCCGACCCGCGCAAGGGCCGTGGCGCCGGCGTCAATCCGGAAGGGCGTTTCGAAAACGTCGATCGAGAAGCTTTCGACGACGGCTGGGAATCCGCGGCGCAGGAGGAAGCGCGCTCGCTGAAAACCGTGGTCACCGACGAGCGCGCGAAATCGATCATCGCGCGCAACGATTCGCCGGACATCCCCTTCACGCAGTCGATCAATCCCTACCAGGGCTGCGAACACGGCTGCATCTACTGTTATGCGCGACCCAGCCACGCCTACCGCAACCTGTCGCCGGGCATCGATTTCGAGACGCGGATCTTCGCCAAGGTCAACGCCCCGGAGCTGCTGCGCAAGGAACTGTCGAAACCCGGCTACCGCTGCGAGCTGATCGCGCTGGGCGCCAATACCGATCCCTACCAACCGGCAGAGCGCGAGAAACGCATCACCCGCGGCATCCTCGAAGTCTGCGCCGAGTTCAACCAGCCGGTGGGCATCGTCACCAAGAACTCGCTGGTCGAGCGCGACATCGACATCCTCGCGCCGATGGCGAAAAAGGGTCTGGCCGAAGTGTTTGTTTCCGTCACGACGCTGGACCATGAACTGGCGCGGCGCATGGAGCCGCGCTGCACGGCGCCGGCGCGGCGGCTGCAGGCGGTGCGCGCGCTGGCGGATGCCGGCATTCCCGCGGGGGTGATGGTCGCGCCGGTGGTGCCCTTCCTCAACGACCACGAGATCGAGGCGCTGGTCGCCGCGGCGGCGGCACACGGCGCGCAGCGTTGTGCATACATCCTGATGCGCCTGCCCTACGAAGTGAAGACGCTGTTCCGCGAGTGGCTGGAGCGCCATTACCCGCTGAAGGCCGCACATGTGATGAGCCGGGTGCAGGCCCTGCGCGGGGGCAAGGACAACGATCCCGAATTCGGCAGCCGCATGCGCGGCACGGGCGAATTTTCGAAGCTGCTGGCGCAGCGTTTCGAGGTTGCCTGCAAAAAGGCCGGCCTCAACCAGGCGCGGCGCGGTGAAGGCATCCGGCGCGATACCACGCAGTTCCGGGTACCGGGGGTGATGAAGCAGGGGGATTTGTTTTAAAGTCAAAGTCAAGGGCAGCCACAGAGGACACAGAGTTCACAGAGAAAACCCTAAATGGAGACCTTGTCGCAGGGATTTTCGGTTTTTGCTTTTGAAGTTATCTGTGTTCTCTGTGACCTCTGTGGCTAAAAGCTTTTGACGTTATTTCATTCGCAGGAGGCGGCATGAAAACGGAAGTGGCACTGTATGTTGACGAGGCCCTGGGCAGCTACGGCTTCCCCGACGGGCATCCCTGGGGTCCGGACCGGCAGGATGCCTTCTGGAGCGAGGCGAGGGGGCAGAAGCTCGACAAGTCGGTCGAGGTCTGCGGTTCGCGCGCGGCGACGGTCGAGGAAATCAGCCGCTTCCACGACGAGGCCCATGTCGCCCGCGTGCATGAATTGTCGGAGCAGGGTTACGGCCTGATCGACCACGGCGACACGCCGGCCTTCTCCGGCGTCTACGAGGCCTCGGCCCATGTCGTCGGTGCGGCGCTCGACGGGCTGCACCGCATCATGGCCGGCGAGATCCTGCGCAGCTTCCAGCCGATCGGCGGCCTGCACCATGCGGCGCGTGAACGGGCGGCGGGTTTCTGCGTGTTCAACGACTGCGGCGTGGTGATCGACACGCTGCGTTCGCAGTACGGCGTCAAGCGCGTCGCCTATGTCGACATCGACGTGCACCACGGCGACGGCCTCTATTACCCGTACGAGTCCGATCCCGATTTCATCTATGCCGACATCCACGAGGACGGGCGTTTCCTCTATCCGGGCACCGGCGCGGAGACTGAGCGCGGCAAGGGTGCCGGTGCCGGGCTGAAACTCAACATCCCGATGCAGCCGGGCTCGACCGACGCGCAGTTCATGAAGGCCTGGGAGCGTGTCGAGGAACATCTGCGCGCGCACAAGCCGGAGTTCATCCTGCTGCAGGCGGGGGCAGACAGCATCGCCGGCGATCCGCTGGCGCACCTGCAGTACACCCCGCAGGCGCATGCCCATGCCGCACAGCGGCTGTGCGTGCTGGCGAACGAGCTCTGCGGCGGCCGCATCATGGGTTTCGGCGGCGGCGGCTACAACCGCAGGAATCTCGCGCTGGGCTGGTGCGGCGTGCTCGACGCCTTCATCCGCGGCTCGGAAAAATAATCCTCCGCAGCATCCGCTGAAAATCCGCGGGAACCTCCCGCGGATATGCCTGTCTCTTTTAATGGGAGGCGCTCTCCGCGCCGGCGCGCATGCGCGCGTCATTCAAGGGTCCGCAACGACGGGCCGCAATCCGGAACGAGGAGAACAGACCGTGACCGACGGCTTCGAACAGCTTTCTGTTTTGTTGAACGATTATCCGCGCGCCTACCTGCTGGTCGCGCTGTCGCTGCTGCTGGCTGCGGCCTGGCTGTCGAACTGGATCGCCAAGCGCATACTCGTGCGCGGCGCGTACCGCCTGCTGCGCGCGACGCCGGTGGGACGCAACACCGACCTGTCGCGGCATGGCGTGATCCGCCGCCTCGCCAATGTGGTGCCGGCGCTGGTGCTGTCCGCGGGCGTGACGATGATTCCGGACCTGCCAGCGGCGCTGGTGACCGTGGTGCAGAACGTCTGCGGCGCTTTCGTCGTGCTGACGCTGGCGCTGGGAGTCGGTGCGGCGCTGGACGTCGCCAACGAGCTCTACCAGCGCCGCCCGGATGCCGCGAGCAAGCCGATCAAGGGTTACCTGCAGGTCGTGAAGATCGTGATCTACGCGGTTGCGGCGATCCTGATGATCGCGGCGCTGATCGACCGCTCGCCGCTGATCCTGCTGTCCGGCCTCGGCGCGATGGCCGCGGTGCTGATGCTGGTGTTCCAGGACACGCTGCTGTCGCTGGTGGCGAGCGTGCAGATTTCGTCGAACGACATGGTGCGCGTCGGCGACTGGATCGAGATGCCGCAGTTGAATGCCGACGGCGACGTGATCGACATCGCGCTGCACACGGTGAAGGTGCAGAACTGGGACAAGACCATCACCACGATTCCGACCAAGCGCCTGATCACCGAGTCCTTCAAGAACTGGCGCGGCATGAGCGAGTCCGGCGGCCGCCGCATCCAGCGTTCGCTGCTGATCGACCAGAACAGCGTGCGTTTTTTCAGCGGCGCCGAGCGCGAGCGCCTGCACCGCTTCGCGCTGCTGCGCGAATACCTCGGGGACAAGGAGCGCGAGATCGGCGAGTGGAACGCGAAGCTGGAGGCGCAGGGGCGCGATCCGGTCAACGCGCGGCGGCTGACCAACATCGGAACCTTCCGCGCCTATGTCGAGCGCTACCTGCGCAGCCACCCCGGCATCCACCAGCAGATGACGCTGCTGGTGCGCCAGCGTGCCCCCGGCCCCACCGGTCTGCCGCTGGAGATCTACTGCTTCACCAACACCACGGCCTGGGGCGAGTACGAGGCGATCCAGTCGGACATTTTTGATCACCTGCTGGCGATCATTCCGGAGTTCGGGCTGCGCATCTACCAGGAACCGGGCGGTGCGGACATCCGCGGGCTGGGTGATGCGGCTAGAATGCTGCAGTCGCCGGACCGGCGGCCGGCCGCCGGCGCAGCAGCCTGATGTTCAGGGTTGTCCGGGGCCGCATATTCCTGCGGAACTCCGGATGAACCCGATCAGACTCAGCGTACTCGACCAATCCCCCGTCATCAGCGGCCATACGCCGCAGCAGGCGATACAGCAGACCATCCGCCTCGCGCAGGCGGCCGAGAAGCTCGGCTTTTACCGCTACTGGTGCGCCGAGCACCATTCGGTGATGGCGCTCGCCGATCCCTGCCCTGAGATCCTGGTGACGCGGCTGGCGGCGGCGACTTCGACCATCCGCGTCGGCACCGGCGGCGTGCTGCTGCCGTACTACAGCCCGCTGAAAATCGCCGAGCAGTTCCGCATGCTCGAGGCGCTGTTTCCGGGGCGCATCGACCTCGGCATCGGTCGTGCGCCCGGCGGCGACCAGGCCACCGCGATGGCGATGGGGCAGGGGCGTTACCCTTCCGCCGACGATTTTCCGGAGCAGGTGCAGTACCTCGCGGCTTACCTCGATGATGATCTGCCTAAAGGGCATCCCTTCGCACAGGTGAAGGCGCAGCCGGCGGGTGAAACCAGCCCGCAGATCTGGCTGCTCGGCTCCTCGGATTACAGCGGCGCGCTGGCGGCCCAGCTCGGGCTGCGCTTCGCTTTCGCCCATTTCATCAGCGCGCGCGGCGGCGATGTCGTGATGCGCGATTTCAGGCGGCGTTACCAGCCTTCGCCGCGCGAGCCGCAGCCGCAGGCGCTGGTCTGCGTGTTCGTGATCTGCGCCGAGACCCAGGCGCAGGCCGAGCGCCTCGCGCAGAGCGTCGACCTGCGGCGGCTCAACATGGATTACGGCGTCAATGCGCCGGTCCCGACGCTGGAGGAGGCCGAGCGTTATCCCTATACCGATGTCGACCGCCAGCGGATCGAACACCACCGTCGCCGCGTCGTGCTCGGCACACCGGATGTCGTCAAACAGCGACTGCTGGAAATCCAGTCCCAGTTCGAGGCCGACGAATTGATGGTGATCACGATCACCGGCGACTACGACACGCGGCTGCGTTCCTATGAGTTGCTGGCCGGGGTCTTCGGCCTTTGTCATCCCTGAGCACTGCGGCCGCGTTACTGGACACGTCGGGCCGCCGTCGCGCAGACGTCGCCGGGGCTATACGATAACTTTTTGTTTTTATTGATATTTTTATATCCAGGAGGAATCATGAAACAACTGATCGCAGCCGCGGTTTGTGCCTTGTTTGCATTGTCGTCCGCCCATGCCCAGCAGGGCGAAGCGAAAAAAGGCGCGCCGGCCGCCGAGAAGAAAGCGCAGCAGGCCAAAAAGGAACCCAGCGAAGCGCAGAAGAAACAGCAGGCGCGCATGAAGGACTGCAACGACAAGGCCGAAGGCAAGTCCGGTGACGAGCGCAAGAAATTCATGAGCAGCTGCCTGAAGGGTGAAACCGCCTCCGGCAAGGAACCCACCGCCGCGCAGAAAAAGCAGCAGGACCGCATGCGGGATTGCAACGCGAAGGCCGAAGGCAAGTCGGGTGACGAGCGCAAGAAGTTCATGAGCAGCTGCCTGAAAGGCTGAAATCCGGTCGGGCATCCGGATTCCGCCGCCGCATTGCGGCAGCGGGCCGCGCAGGGGCATACTGGAAACGGTATGCCCCTTTTTCATTTGATGCCGGCAGTGCGAGGCGCGGTTTCCGCGGCGGCTTGTGTCCGGGCGCTGTGCGCGGTTGGCCTGCTGGCGGGAGCAGTCATGATTGCCGAGGCTGCCGACAATCCGGATGCGCGCCGCGCGCGCATGATCGCCGACGTCGAGCAGATGGCGCGCGACACGGCGCAGGCCACCGGCCGGCCGGTGCTCGATGCGCGCGTGCTCGCGGCGCTGCGCAAGGTCGAGCGCCACCGCTACATGCCGGCATCGCGCGCGGCCCGGGCCTACGAGAATCATGCGCAGCCGATCGGCCATCAGCAGACGATTTCGCAGCCTTTCATCGTCGCGCTGATGACGGATCTACTCGACCTGAAACCGGATGACCGCGTGCTCGAGGTCGGTACCGGCTCGGGTTACCAGGCGGCGGTGCTGGCGGAACTGGTGCGCGCGGTCTACACCATCGAAATCGTCGAACCCCTGGGCCGCACCGCGGCACGGGCGCTGCTGGCCGCGGGGTACTGGAACGTGCATCCGCGCATCGGCGACGGTTATGCCGGCTGGCCCGAGCAGGCGCCTTTCGACGCGATCATGGTCACCGCCGCGGCGCCGTACCTGCCGCAGCCGCTGGTCGAGCAGTTGAAGCCCGGCGGCCGGCTGGTGATCCCGCTGGGTGAGCGCGGCGGTGCGCAGGTGCTGACGCTGGTCGGGAAGGATGCCCGCGGCAGGGTGACGCAGCGGCGGGTGCTCGATGTGCGCTTCGTGCCGCTGACCCGCAAGTCTGCGCACTGAAGCCTTGCCGTTCTGCGCTGCAGCATTCCGGTGCCGCAGCACCAAAATAAAGCGAAGCCGCAGGCGGCCGCACCGCCAGATGGCGCTGCAGGGCCTGTTTCCGTCAGCGGCTGCGAGGCGTGGCGGAGGGGCGGCACATGGCACGGGGGTTGCTCTTGGCAGGGACAGGGACCATCGGTGTCCAGGCAGGAGGGCAGCATGACGTGGGCGCATGTGATTGATGAACTGGCAGCGGGACAGCCGCTGTCCGAAAGCGAGGCCGAAACCCTGTTCGCCGCGGTGTTCGACGGCGGCGTGCCGGATCTTGAACTGGGCGGCCTGCTGGCGCTGATCGAACAGCGCCCCTTGTCGCAGCAGGAACTGGCCGGCGTGCTGGCCGCGCTGTCGACGCGGGTGTTCCAGATGGCAACGCCGGACACGCAATGGCGGCCGGTGCTGATGCCGAGTTACGGCGGCCTGCGTGAACAGCCTAATCTGCTGCCGCTGCTGGCGCTGAGCCTGCAGCGTCTGGGCATACCGGTGCTGGTGCACGGCATGCTGAGCGGCGAACGCGGCGTGGCCGCGGCCTACATCCTGCGCGAGATGGGCGTGATGCCCTGCGCGAGCCTGGCGCAGGCGCAGCAGGAATTGCAGGCGGGACATCCGGCTTTCCTGCCCACCGGCGCGCTGGCGCCGGCGCTCGCCGATCCCTTTGCCGGCGCCGCACTGCAATTGGTGCCGGCGGAGCATGCACGGGAACGCGCGGTGCTGCGCGCGTTGCTCTGCGACGCCGGACAGAATGCGTTGCTGTTCGAGACCCGCGACGGCGACCCCGTCGTCGACGCGCAGTGCCGGCCGGGCATCGAGCTCCTGCGTGACGGCGCGGTGCATCCCCTGTTTGATGCCGAGGTGACGCCGCGTTGCGCGCATCCGCTGCCTGCGGCCCAGGACCTGAAAGGTACGGCACGCTGGATCAGCGGCGTGCTCGAGGGGCGCATCCCGATGCCGGTGCCCATCGCCAACCAGTTCGCCTGCTGCCTCTACGGCACCGGTTACGCGCAGGACATCAACGAGGCCAAGGCCATCGCCGCGGTCGAGACCGGCAGCCTCGCGGCGGCCTGACCGCGGTTTCCCCCTCGCAGCGGTGCGTGCCCGGCACAGGCACGGGGCGCGGCATCACCGTGCTAGACTGAATCCCCGAAGCGTTTCATCCGTCCGCAACAACAACCCTTACAGGGAAGGAGCATACGCATGGGAGCCATATTCCAGTCTCTGGGCCGCACGGTATTTGCCGGATTCGCGATCCTTGTGTTGCTGATCATCGCCACCGGCGCCGGCGCGCGCATGGGTGATGCCTCCTGGTGGGCCTTCGTGTTCCGCTGGCTGCATGTGCTGAGCGGGGTGATGTGGGTGGGCATCCTCTATTACTTCAATTTCGTGCAGATACCGTCGATGCCGAAGATTCCGGACGAGCAGAAGCCGGCCATCGGCAAGGTGATCGCGCCGGCGGCGCTGTTCTGGTTTCGCTGGTCGGCGCTGGCCACGGTGGTGACCGGCATCGCGCTCGCCGGCAAGTACCGCTACCTCGGCAGCGCGCTGACGCTGGGCGAGGGCCATGTCTACATCGGCATCGGCATGTGGCTGGCGCTGATCATGGCGTTCAACGTCTGGTTCATCATCTGGCCGAACCAGAAGAAGGCGCTGGGCATTGTCCAGGTCGACGCTGATGCCAAGGCGAAGGCGGCGCGTGTGGCGATGATCACCTCGCGGGTCAACACGATGCTGTCGATTCCGATGCTGTTCTGCATGGTGGCGCAGCAGAACATTCCGCTGTAGAGGCGGGGGCGCCCGGGCTCCGGCACCGGGCGCCATGCCGGCAAAGTCCGCACTGCAAGGCCGGGTATTGCCGCCGCCCTTGGCGCATCCGCGCCGACTCCCTTATCATTCCGAGTTTCCAGCGACAACCCGAGAGGAAACAGCATGCAACACGAACTGCCGAAACTGCCGTATGCCATGGACGCGCTGGCGCCGCACATCTCGAAGGAGACCTTCGAGTTCCATTACGGCAAGCACCACCAGGCTTACGTGACCAACCTCAACGGCCTGATCAAGGGCACCGAGTTCGAGAACGCCTCGCTCGAAGACATCATCAAAAAATCGGCCGGCGGCGTGTTCAACAACGCGGCCCAGGTCTGGAACCACACCTTCTTCTGGCACAGCATGAAACCGGCCGGCGGCGGCAAGCCCGCGGGCGCGCTGGCTGCGGCGATCGACAGGAAGTGGGGCAGCTTCGACGCCTTCAAGGACGCCTTCACCAAGAGCGCGGTCGGCAACTTCGGTTCCGGCTGGACCTGGCTGGTGAAAAAGTCCGACGGCAGCGTCGACATCGTCAACACGTCCAACGCCGGCACCGTGCTGACCACCGCCGACACGGCGCTGCTGACGATCGACGTCTGGGAGCACGCCTACTACATCGATTTCCGCAATGCACGTCCGAAGTTCGTCGAGACCTTCCTCAACAGCCTCGCCAACTGGGATTTTGCGGCGAAAAATTTCGGCTGATCCCGTAAGCACCATCCGCAGAAACAAAAAGCCCGGCATTGCCGGGCTTTTTCATGGTGCCGGCCTCAGCGCGGCGGCGGCGCTTTTTCCAGGCCTTCGATTTTCATGCCCGGTCCGATGCCGCGCTTGCGGAACCAGCCGAGGTTCATCTCCAGCGCGTAGCGCACCGGCTTTTTCGCGGTGTGGGAGTCGCGGGTGTGCGGTTGCATGTCCTCGATGTTGACGATGACGCCGGCCTCGTCGATGAAGGCCACCGACAGGGGGATGTACGTGTTCATCATCCACATGCCGTGGTAGGCGAGGTCGCGGAACACGAACAGCATGCCGCGGTTTTCCGGCAGCATGCGCCGGTGCATCAGTCCCTGCATGCGCTCGGGGTCGTTGCTGGCGACTTCCGCGGTCAGCACGTGTTTGCCGATCGCGAGTTCGATCTGCGGCATTGCCGCGGCGGCGGCACCGGCGAAGCAGAACAGGGCGATGAAGAGGATGCGTTTCACGGGTGTGCTCCGGGGACGGTGCCGGTCAGCCAGCCGGCGATGGCCTCGCGCAGTTCGGGCACGTCGCCGATGGCGGGCAGCAGTTCGATGGCGAGGTCGGGGTGCCGGCCGCGAATTTCCGCGAGCAGTTTCGGCACGTCGTGCTTGAGATGGCCGCCTTGCGCCATGAACAGCGGCGCAATGCGGATGCTGCGGTGACCGGCGTCGACCAGTCCGGCGATGGCCTCGGACAGTGCCGGCGCCTGGAATTCGAGGAAGGCGAGTCTGACCGACAGGTCGCTGCGGTCGGCGGCCACACGTGCGGCGATGGAGCGGAAAGGTTCCGCCCATTCCGGGTCGCGCGCGCCGTGGGCGAAGAGGACCAGCGATGAGCGATGAGTGATGAGTGATGAGCTCAAACTGGTCCCCGCTGTTTGTCGGTGTTTATCGCTCATCGCTCCGCGTTCATCGTTATGCCCTGCCGCTGCTGCCGAAGCCGCCGGCGCCGCGGTGCGAGGCTTCGAAATCATTGACTATGTTGAAGGCGACTTGCACGACCGGTACGACCACCAGCTGCGCCAGGCGTTCCAGCGGGTTGATCGTGAAGGCGGTGCTGCCGCGGTTCCAGGTCGACACGAAGAGCTGGCCCTGGTAATCGGAGTCGATCAGGCCGACCAGGTTGCCGAGCACGATGCCGTGTTTGTGGCCGAGCCCCGAGCGCGGCAGGATGATCGCCGCGAGTCCGGGGTCGGCGATGTGGATCGCCATGCCGGCGGGGATCAGCTCGGTCTGTCCCGGCTGCAGCGTCAGCGGTGCTTCAAGGCAGGCGCGCAGGTCAAGGCCGGCGGAGCCGGGCGTGGCGTACTGCGGCAGCTGGTCGCGCAGGCGCGCGTCGAGGATCTTGACGTCTATGGATTTCATCGAAGGCGGGTGAGTGGTGAGTCGTGAACGGTGGACGGTGAACGGGCAAACCGCCGCGCGGCATTACCGGCGGGATTTGCGGGCGAGGAGTCCGGCGATGTGCGTGATGATCCGCCGCGCGACGATGTCTTTCGGTGCCCGCGGCAGGCGGTGGGTGCCGGCATCGTCGAGCAGCGACACTTCGTTGTCGTCGGCGCCGATCGCGTCCTGCGCGAGGTTGGCGATCATCAGCTTGACCTTCTTGCGCCGGCGTTTTTCGTCGGCATAGGCGTCGAGGTTGCGGCTTTCGGCGGCGAAGCCGACGCAGAACGGCGGTTTCGGCCGCGAGGCGACCCAGCCGAGGATGTCCGGGTTGGGCACGAAGCTCAGCGTCAAGGCGGATTCGTCGGTTTTCTTGATCTTGTGCTGGCGCGGCTTGCTGACGCGGTAATCGGCGACGGCGGCAACGCCGATGAAAATATCGGCTTTGGCGGCGTGTTTTTTAACGGACTCGAACATTTCCGCCGCGGTCTGCACGCGTTCGACACGGGCGCCGGCCGGCGCGGCGAGGCTCACCGGCCCGGAGACCAGCGTGACTTCGGCGCCGGCGGCGATTGCGGCGCGCGCGATGGCGTAGCCCATCTTGCCGGAACTGCGGTTGGTGATGCCGCGCACGGCGTCAATCGGCTCGAAGGTCGGGCCCGCGGTCATCAGCAGGCGTTTGCCGGCGAGCGTTTTCGGTTCGAGGAAGGCGCTGATTGCTTCGGCCAGTTCATCCGCCTCCAGCATGCGGCCCATTCCGGTTTCGCCGCAGGCCTGGTCGCCGCTGTCGGGGCCCAGCATGGTGACGCCGTCGCGCCGGAGCTGCGCGACATTGCGCTGCGTCGCCGGGTGTTCCCACATCTGACGGTTCATCGCCGGCGCGACGATCAGCGGGCAGTCGCGGGCGAGGCACAGCGTCGACAGCAGGTCGTCGGCCAGCCCGTGCACGCATTTCGCGATGAAGTCAGCCGTGGCCGGCGCGACAACGATGGCGTCCTTGTCGCGCGAGAGTTCGATGTGCGGCATGCCGTTGGCTATGCGGCCGTCCCACATGCTGGTGTAGACCGGATGCCCGGACAGCGCCTGCAGCGTGGCCGGTGTGATGAAACCGCAGGCGGCTTCGGTCATCACCACATGCACCTCGATGCCGTGGTCGCCGAGGCGGCGCACCAGCTCCGCCGCCTTGTACGCGGCGACGCCGCCGGTGATCCCGAGCAGGACTTTTTTGCGGCCGGTTTTTCCTTGAATATCAGTCACGTAGCGCTTTCCGCGGCGAAGGGATGGCAAGTTTAACTGCAAATTCGCGGACGGGTAAACCGGGCCCGCGGCGGCGCGTTCAGGGAAAAACACCCGGGAGCGCAGGCAAATGGCAATCACCGACTGGCCGCTGGACGAGCGTCCGCGCGAGAAACTGCTGGCCAAGGGCCCGCAAAGCCTGTCCGATGCGGAACTGGTGGCGATTTTCCTGCGCACCGGCGTGCGCGGCAAAAGTGCGGTCGAAGTGGCGCGCGAACAGTTGCAGCGTTTCGGTTCCCTGTCCGCGCTGGCCGGTGCGGGCAATGACAGTTTCTGCGAGAGTCCCGGGCTCGGTCCTGCGAAATATGCCCAGTTGCAGGCGGCGCTGGAGATCGCCCGGCGCACGCTGCGCGAGAAACTCGATGCCGGTGCCGCCCTGTCCGGCCCGGGTGCGGTGCGCGATTACCTGCGCCTGACGCTGCACGCGCGGCCGCATGAGGTGTTCGTCGTGGTGTTCCTCGATGCCCAGCACCGGGTGCTGGCCTCGGAGGAACTCTTCCGCGGCACGCTGACACAGACCAGCGTCTATCCGCGGGAGGTGGTCAAGCGCGCGCTGTTCCACAATGCCGCGGCGGTGATCCTGGCGCACAACCACCCGTCCGGTGTGGCCGAACCCAGCCGTGCCGACGAGGCGCTGACGGCCGCGCTGAAGCAGGCGCTGGGGCTGGTCGACGTGCGGGTGCTGGACCATTTTGTCGTGGCCGGCGACGGTGCCCTGTCCTTTGCCGAACGCGGATTATTGTAAGTAATTGTTTTTATTGAATTATTTGTTTTTGCCCGAAATCGGCCGGAAGTCGATTGCGGGTTGAGGCGGAGGGGGGTTCCAGTGTATGATCCGCCCTTTTCTGAATTTGCGGAGCACAGCCATGCCTCGGGTCTGCGACGTCACCGGCAAGAAGCCGATGATCGGGAACAATGTTTCCCATGCCAACAACAAGACGAAGCGGCGTTTCCTGCCCAACCTGCAAAAGCGCCGGTTCTGGGTCGAGAGCGAGAACCGCTGGATCAGCCTGCGGGTATCGACCGCCGGCCTGCGCACCATTGACCGCAAGGGCATCGATGTCGTGCTCGCCGACCTGCGCGAGCAGGGCATGAACATCTGAGGACAAGACCATGCGTGAGAAAATCAAGCTCGAATCCACCGCCGGCACCGGCCACTTCTACACCACCACCAAGAACAAGCGCACGATGACCGAGAAGATGGAGATCAAGAAGTTCGATCCCGTCGCGCGCAAGCATGTGGCGTACAAGGAAGCCAAGATCAAGTAAGCGCTGCGCAAGCGGCAATAAAAAAACCCGCCTCCTGGCGGGTTTTTTTATTGCTGCAAAATCTTTTGGTAATTAGGGCGAAACGTAACCAAAGTAGATTTTTAGAAACTGCTTAAAAACGT
>VFQN01000554.1_pt1 | contig 68528 bp, 66 predicted proteins | sample 3512371 | NCBI WGS metagenome assembly VFQN01 (sample SAMN10412370, study PRJNA504923) | tailings metagenome | isolation source: Replicate 2 from Balatoc abandoned mine | place: Philippines: Itogon, Benguet | collected 2017-08-28 | reverse complement strand
CGGCGGCCAGGCTCCCATCAGCCGCGTTCGGAACCTCTGTGGGCACGACAGCTAGAGCGAACCGTATGCGTCAAATCGCACGGCCGACGCACGCCCCCGGCCGCACACCCACGATCAGCCGTCCTCAGCGCACCACACCCACCCCGCCCGCGCCGACACCGACGATCAGCCGTCGACAGCGCATACGTCAGGCTAGGCTCCCCCCGATGAGGATCGGCTTCGTCGGCGCGGGACTGATGGGCTCCGGGATGATCCGCAACCTGGCGGAGGCGGGCCACGAGGTGCGCCTGTTCGCGCGCACCCCGGCGCGCGCCGAGGGGCTGCCCGCCGCCGCGGCGGGCTCGATCGCCGAGGCCGTCGACGGCGCCGACCTCGCCTGCTCCTGCGTGACCGACTCGCCCGACGTGCGCGAGGTGGTGCAGGGCCTGCTCGGCGCGGCCTCGCCGCCGCCCCTGTGCGTCGAGATGAGCACCATCGCGCCCGCGGTCGCCCGCGAGCTGGCCGAGGAGTGCGCGGCGCGGGGGGTGGCCTACCTGGACTGCCCCGTCAGCGGCGGCCCGACCGGCGCGGCGGCCGGGACCCTGGCGTTCATGTGCGGGGGCGACGCGGCCGCCCTCGAGCGCGCCCGCCCCGCGCTCGACGCCATGGGCGACCCGGACAAGCGCTTCCACTGCGGGCCGGTGGGCGCGGGCCTGGTGGCCAAGCTGGTCAACAACATGCTGGTGGCCACGATCACCGCCGCGACGGCCGAGGCGCTCGGGCGCGGTCAGCGCGCCGGGCTCGACCCCGCCCTCGCGCGCGAGGTGATCATGCGCTCCTCGGGCGACTCGTGGCAGCTTCGCAACCTCTTTCCGCGGGTGCTGGAGGGCGACCACGAGCCCGGCTTCACGGTCCGCAACCTGCTGAAGGACCTCGGCCACGCACGCGACCTCGACGACCGCGAGCCGCCGCTGGCCGACGTCGCCCGCGATCTGCTGCGCCGGGTCGACCCGGACCGCGACTACGGAGCCGTCGCCCGGCTCACGATGGACCTGCCGGACCCCTGAGGCCCGGCTACTTCGACTGCGACAGCAGCACCGCGAGGTCGGCGTAGCAGAGCCCCTCGGGGACGGCCGGGAGGCCGAGGTCGTGCTCGATCTCCGCGGCGAGCGCGCGGGCGCGGTCGAGGACGGCCTTGTGCACGGCCTGGCCGGGGGCGGACTCGGCGATCCGCTTGGCCTCGTTGCGCAGCTGGTTGAGGTCGGCGGCCGGCGAGTTGAAGCTCGGCTTGGCCGGCGGGGACCACGTGGGCGTGGCCGGTGTGTCGGTGCTCATCCCGATCACGATATCGCACGCCCCGCCCCGCGGCGGCCCGCCCGGCTCAGCCTGCCCGGGCCTGCCGGCTCGCCAGCTCCATCAGGGCCACCTGCGAGTCGAGCGCCTCGGCGCCCTCGGCCGGGCGCACCCGCTCCCAGCCGCCGTCGGGCCGCAGCCGCCAGGCGAGGGCGGTGTCGGCGAGCTGGAGGTCGATCACGGCCTGGATCTCCCCGCGCGCGGCGGGGTCGTCGATCGGCGTGACGAGCTCGACCCGGTTGTCGAGGTTGCGGGCCATCATGTCCGCCGAGCCGATGTAGTACCGGGTCTCGCCGCCGACCGTGAAGGCGAAGATCCGGGCGTGCTCGAGGAACCGCCCGACGATCGAGATCACGCGCACCGTGTCGCTCACGCCGGGGATGCCGGGGCGCAGGCCGGTGATGCCGCGCACGATCAGGTCGACCGGCACCCCCGCCTGCGAGGCGCGGTAGATCGCGGCGATCACCGGGCCGTCGATGATGGAGTTCATCTTCATCACGACGCGGGACGGGCTCTCCGGCGAGTGGCCGTCGATGGCCCGGTCGATCTCGCGGATGATCCCGTCGCGCAGGTGGGCGGGCGCGACGAGGGCGCGGCGGTAGTCCGGCGGACGGGCGAAGCCGGTCAGGTGGTTGAAGAGGTCGGCGACGTCCTCCACCAGGTCCTCGCGGCAGGTGAACAGCCCGAGGTCGGTGTAGAGCCGCGCCGTGGAGGGGTTGTAGTTGCCCGTGCCGATGTGGACGTAGCGGCGCACCCGGTCGCCCTCGCGGCGCACCACCAGGGCCAGCTTCGCGTGGGTCTTGAGCCCGGTCAGGCCGTAGACGACGTGCACCCCCGAGCGCTCCAGCGCCCGGGCCCACTGGATGTTGCGCTCCTCGTCGAAGCGGGCCTGAACCTCCACCAGGCAGACGGTCTGCTTGCCCTGCTCGGCGGCGCGCATCAGCGCCGGGACGATCGGCGAGTCGCCGCTGGTCCGATACACGGTCTGCTTGATGGCGAGCACGTTCGGGTCCTCGACCGCCTGCTCCACGAACCGCTCGACGCTCGTGGAGAAGTCGTCGTACGGGTGGTGGACGAGGATGTCGCCGGCCCGGATCGCCGCGAAGATGTCGATGCGCTCGCCGTCCTCGGAGCGCAGGAGCGGGCGGGTGCGCGGCTCCCACGGCGCGTCGCGCAGCGCGGGCCGGTCCATGCCGGCGAGCGCCCAGAGCACGGTCATGTCGAGCATGCCCGGCACGCGGAAGGTGTCGCGCTCGCCCACCTCCATCGCCTGCATGAGCTCCTCGACCAGCCCGTCGGGGGCGCCCTCCTGCACCTCCAGGCGCACCACGTGGCCGAAGCGGCGCCGGCGCAGCTGGGCCTCGACCGCGCCGATAAGGTCGTCCGACTCGTCCGAGATCGAGAAGTCCGCGTCCCGGGTGACCCGGAAGCGGCTGGCGTCGACCACCTTCATCCCCGGGAAGAGCCGCTCGACGTGGGCCTCGATCACGTCCTCGAGCGGCACCAGGGCATCGCCCACGGGCATCAGGCGCGGCAGCCGCGGCGGCACCTTGATGCGTGCGAAGCGCGTCTCGCCGGTCACCGGGTCGCGCACCCGCAGCCCGAGGTTGAGCGACAGGCCCGAGATGTAGGGGAAGGGCAGCCCCGGCCCCACCGCCAGCGGCGTCAGCGCCGGGTAGACCGCCCTGTCGAACTGCGCGTCGAGCTCGGTCCTCTGCACCCGGGTGAGGTCGCGGTAGGCGCGGATCCCGATCCCCGCCTCGGCGAGCTCTGGCACGAGTTCACCGCTCCAGATCGCCGCCTGCTCGGCGATCAGCTCGCGCACCCGGGCGGCGACCCTGTCGAGGACCTCCTCCCGGGGGAGCTGGTCCGGGGTCGAGGGCAGGCGGCCCGCCTCGAGGGCGTCCTGCACGGTCGCAACGCGGACCATGAAGAACTCGTCGAGGTTGCTCGAGAAGATCGCGAGGAACTTGCAGCGCTCGAGAAGGGGCGTCCCCGGCTCGCGCGAGAGCGCCAGCACGCGCTCGTTGAAGTCGAGCCAGGAGAGCTCCCGGTTGATGTAGAGCGCCGGGTCCGACAGGTCGGGTGTGGCGCGCGGCTCGCGGGTGGTCGTCATGCGGCCCCCATCATCGTCGCTCGGCGCCCCGACGGGTAGACGAGACGCCCGGTGTGACACCGCGCTCGACCGCGAGGACGTAGTCGACCGCCGCGGCCCCCGCGGCGGACTCGCCCCCGCGCACCCCGCGGACCTCCACCCAGTGGACGCCCGCGGTGGTCGCCGTCACGGAGATCCGCTCGTCGGCGCGGGGGCCGAGCGAGGCGCCCACCAGCCAGCGGCGCGCGGCCCCGGGGCCCGACGCCCCGCTCGGCGTGCCGGGCCGCCAGAGCAGCAGGTCGAGGTCGCCGGGGCCGCGCGAGAGCCCGCGCAGCGTGAGCGTCACCGGCTCCCCCGCCCGCAGCACCAGGCGGTGCACGTCGCGCGGGTCGCTCGGCGAGCCGGTGCGACCGCGACGCTCGGCGCGCCCGGGGCCGGAGCCCGGGAGGAGGGGACGGGTGCCGGCGGCGAGGGCGATGTCGTCGTTGGGCTCCGGGTCGCCCCGGGGGGGCACGGGCGCGGCGAGGGCCGCGGCCAGGTCGAGGGCGCCGGCGCCCGTCGCGCTGTCGGCGCCCGACGGCGGGACGTCGCGCGCGGTCGACTCGAGCACGGCGCGCACCTGCTGGGCGTTCAGCCCCGGCCGCCGGGCGATGATCCGCGCCGCCGCGCCGGTGACGATGGCGGCGGCCATGGACGTGCCGGTGCGCGCCACCAGGCCGTCGCCGCGCGCCCCCGCCGGCCCGACCGACGCGATCCGCGAGCCGGGCGCCGCGAGGGCGACGTGGTCCCCGCGCACCGAGATGCCGAGCGCGCGGCCGTCGTCGCCGAGGGCGGCGACCGCCAGCACCTGGCGGTAGGCGGCGGGGTAGTCCGGCCCTCCCCCACGGCCGCCCGAGTTGCCCACCGCCGCCACCACCAGCGCGCCGCGGCGGGCGGCCTGGTCGACCGCATCCTGCTCGGCCTGCGAGAAGCCGCGGCCGCTGAAGGAGATGTTGATCACCCGCGCGCCGCGTGCCGACGCGTAGCGCAGACCACGGACGAGCGCCGAGGTCGTCGTGCGCCCGCCGGCGTCGGCGATCGTCACCGGCAGGATGCGCGCGGACGACATCCCGCTGCCGCCGTGGCCGTTGCCCGAGGTGGCGGCGATGATGCCGGCGACGTGGGTGCCGTGCCCGTCCGGGTCGGCGAGGGGGTCCGGCGAGCCGGGGACGAAGCTGCGCGCGGCGGCCCGCAGCACCGGCCCGGCGAGGTCGGGGTCGGAGGCGTCCACGCCGGTGTCGAGCACGGCGACGAGTGGGCGGCGGCCGCCGGCGGGCGGCGGGGTCCAGTTGACGCTCGCCAGGAAGCCCTGGCGGTCTCTGAGCGGATCCAGGCCGGCGGGGGCGACGACCTGGGTGGAGATCGCCGGCGGGGGGGGCGGGAGGGGCTGCTGGTCCGCGCTCACACCCGCCAGCGGGCCGCGATCACGACAAGCACGACGATCAGGCCGACGGCGACGATGAGGCCTGCGACGAGCGACAGGCCCACCACCAGCGGGATGAAGACCACCAGCGCCTGGGCGATCGCGACGATCCACAGGACGTCGCGGAGCACCCCGGGCCCGAGGCGCATCGCGCCGGCGACGCACAGCACCAGCACGATTACCGCCAGCGTGGCGAAGAGCAGGGTGCTCGGGCGGGAGACCAGGAACCAGAGGACCTCGGCCAGGGCGAGCACGCCGGCCAGCAGCACCCGTCGGTCGCGGAGCCACCGGCTCGCACGATCACGCGCCGAGGTCGGGCGGGCCTCGATGGTCAGCGGATCCACCGGCCGAGTGTAGCGCCGCCCCCCGGAGGCCCGAGGGCCGCCGGGGGGGCGCCGGTGGATCAGCGCGCGACGATCACGCGGGTGGTCGCCACGGTGCGGGCGCCGCGCTCGTCGGTGACCCGCGCGGCGAGCGTGCGGGCGCCGGCGGGCAGGGCGAGGCGGATCGACACGCCGGTCGCGTCGTCGAACGCGCCGTCGCCGTCGGTGTCCCACTCCACCCGGGTGACGGCCCCGTCGGGGTCGTTGGCCTGGGCGATGTACGCGGCCCGCTGGCCGGGCCTCGGCCGCAGGGTCGTCTTCACGATGCCCAGGTTGGGCGGCGTGTTGGACCGCGGGTTGGTGACCTCCTGGCGGGCGGCCAGGCCGGTGACCGTCAGGCGCGGCGTGCCCTTGGTGCGCAGCAGGCTCCCGGTGGCGATCGGTCCCAGCTCGGTGGTCGCGCCCGTGGTGATGTCGACCCGGTAGAGCACCGCGCCGCTGCGGCCGGCCGGGGTGGTCGCCATGAACCCGAGGTTGCCCTCGCCGGCGATGTCGAAGGACGTGTCGTCGCCGACGTCCACGCCGAGGGGCTTGGGATCGACCAGCGTGCCGGCGTTCGGCGGGTTCTGCACGCTGATCGTGTCGGCCGCCGAGTCGATGTCGTACAGCGTCGTCGTCGCGGGCCGCACGGCCGAGATCGTGGAGTTGGTGTAGGCGCTCGCGACGACCGACGGGTCGCCCGGGTTGAGGGCGCCGTCGGGGCTGCCGGCCCCGTGGGTGCCGGTCGCGAAGGCGATCCGGTAGTTCTGCTCGGCGTTGCTCGTGATGCGCAGCGCGTCGGGAACGGGGTTGGTGTCGACGCCGAACGCGGTGCCGGCCAGGCCCGGCGCGAAGCCCGCGCCCACGACGGTGGCTGCGCCCGTGCCGGGGTTGACGGTGTACACGGCGCTGTTGCTGCCGACGCCGACGAGATCACCGGTGGCGGGCCGGAAGTCGATGGCCACGAGGGACACGCCGGCCGGCAGGCCGGTGACCGGGGCCGCGTCCAGCACGACGCCCGGGAAGCGGGAGTCGATGCGGTGCAGGTTCCCCGCGCTGTCGGTGATGTACATGTCGCGCGCCTGCGCGGCGGCGGGCACGGCGAGCGCGAGGGCCGCCCCCAGGGCGATCCCGCGGCGGATGGTCTGGCGTCGGGCCATTCGAGTGCCTCTCCTTGTCGGACGCTGGTTCCACCTGTGAGTACCGCCGGGGCGCCGGAATCGTTCACCCGGGCGCCGCGCCGGTCGCCCGGGAACCTCCGGGGGGCGCGAGGTGATCCGGATGGCGCCGCCGCGCGAATACATGGATCGCCCACGGTCCGGGTGACCCCACGGAGGGGGTCTCGATCCCGCCAGGACGCCCCCGGCTCCCCCAGCCTCATCCCGGCGCCGCCCTCCACCCGGACGCGCGGGGGGTGCTGCGCGTCACCCGGTGACCCGCACCCCCGCGGCCGCCGGTGTCACCACCGCGCGGAAGCCGGCGCCCGGGAGACGGGCCGCGCCGGCGAGGGCGGCCGCGCGATCGGGGAAGAGCCCGGCGACGCACGACCCGCTGCCGCTCATGACGACGCCCGCGGCGCCGGCCGCGCGCAGGTCGCGGGCGCAGCGGGCGAGCGCCGGCCGCAGGGCGAGGGCGGCGGGCCAGAGGTCGTTGCGCAGCCACGCGCAGAGCGCCGCGAAGCCGTCGGGAGCGGCGGCCGGCCCACCGGGCGGGGGCGGCGGGAGCCGGTCGAAGGCGCGGTAGACCTCCGGCGTGGCGAGGCCGGCCTCCGGCCGCACGAGCACGGCGGCGAAGGGCGGCACCGAGCCCGGGCGCAGGCGCTCGCCGCGCCCCTCGCCCCACTGGGCGCCCCCGCGCACCATGACGGGGACGTCCGAGCCCACCGCGGCGCCGATCCCCTCGAGCGCGGCCGGGCCGAGGCCCAGGCCGAGCAGGCGGTCGGCCCCGACCAGCACGGCCGCCGCGTCGCTGGAGCCGCCGCCGAGCCCGGCCTGCGGGGGGATGCGCTTGTCGATGCGCACCGCGAGCGGGGGCAGCGGCCGGTCGACGGCGGCCTCGAGGGCGTCGAGGGCGCGCCAGGCGAGGTTGTCGGGGCCCTCCGCGCCGGGGCAGTCGACGCGGCGCGCCGGGGCGCGGGCCAGGTGGACCGTGTCGGCCAGGCCGTCGAGCGCCACCATCAGCGTCGTGACCGGGTGGTAGCCGTCGGCGCCGAGCGGCCCCACCAGCAGCCTCAGGTTCAGCTTGGCCGGCGCGAGGACGCTCAGGCCGGCCAGGAGAGGTCCTCCGCGAGGCGGGCGAACTGGTCCGGGGAGAGCTGCTCCGGGCGCGCCGAGGGCGGGATGCCCGCCGCCGCCAGGGCGGCCGCGGTGGCGGCCTTGTCGCCACCGGCGTGCGCCAGGGCGTTGACGAGGGTCTTGCGGCGCGCCGCGAAGGCCGCGCGCGCGAGCGCGCGCACCGACGCCGAGGGCGCCGGCCCGCGCCGCCGGAACGCGACAAGGGCCGAATCGACCCGCGGCCGCGGCGTGAACACCTCCCGGCCCACCGCGCGCCGGAAGGTGGGCTCGAGGCCGAGCTGGAGCACCACCGAGGGCGCGCCGTAGAGACGGCCGCCCGGCGGGGCGAGCCAGCGGTCGGCCACCTCGCGCTGCACCATCACGCACCAGCGCTCCAGGGATGGCAGCCGCACCAGCGTCTCGATCATCAGCGGCGTCGCGATCGCGTAGGGCAGGTTGGCCACGAGGGCCGTCGGCGCGGGCTCCAGCGACTCCCACGCGACGCGCATGGCGTCCTCCCAGAGCAGCGACACCGAGGGCGCACCCGCGACGGCGGCGGTGAGGGCCGGCGCGAGCCGGCGGTCGACCTCGATCGCGTGGACGTGCCGCGCGGCGCGGGCGAGCGCGACCGTCAGGACGCCGAGCCCGGCGCCCACCTCCACGACGACGTCGTCCGGCCCCACGCCGGCTTCGCGCACGGCGAGGTCGACGAGGTTCTCGTCGAGCAGGAAGTGCTGGCCGAGCTCGGTGTCCGGCCGCAGCCCGTGCTCGGCGAGCAGGCGCATGACGCCCACCCGCCCGGGCGGCTCACCAGCCGAAGACGCGGGCGGCGTTGGCGCTGGTGAGGGCGTCGAGCTCCCCCTCGGGGACGCCGCGCAGGCCGGCGACGAAGCGCAGGGTGTGGGCGACGTTGGCGGGGCGGTTGGGCCGGCCGCGGCGCGGCACGGGCGCGAGGTACGGGCTGTCGGTCTCGACGAGCAGCAGGTTGCCGGGGATGCGCCGGGCGGCCTCCTGCAGGTCGGTGGACCTCGGGAAGGTCACCGGGCCGGCGAGGCTGAGCATGTAGCCGCGCTCCACGACCTCGTCGAGGTGGTCGGTCAGCGAGAAGCAGTGCAGCACGACCGGATGCCCGTCCGCCTCGGCCGCCAGCACGTCGAGCGTCTCGCGCGCGGCGTCGCGGGTGTGGATGACGAGGGGCAGGCCGACCTCGCGGGCCAGGCCGATCTGGGCCGAGAAGGCCCGTCGCTGTGCGTCCGGGCGGGCGTGGTCGCGGTAGTGGTCGAGCCCGCACTCGCCGATCGCGACGACCTCCGGCAGGGCGGCGAGCTCCGCGAGCCACACCAGGTCGGCCTCGGTGAACCCGTCCGCGTCGTTCGGGTGCACGCCCACCGCCGCGCGGACCCCGGGGTGCTCCCGCGACAGCGTCACGGCCCGCTCGCTGGAGGCGCGCCCGACGCCGATCGCCACGATGCGCTCGACGCCGGCGGCCGCCGCCTCGGCCACGAGCTCCGCGGCCGGCACGTCGCACGAGTCGAGGTGGGCGTGGGTGTCGACTACGCCGCCTCCTCCTCCACGCGCGGGAAGAGCGGGCCCGAGGGGGCGACCGTCGCGCCGGGGAGCCCGGCGCCCCAGCGCGCGTCGGCGAGGGCCACCGCGGCCGGGTCCTGCCCGAGGGCCGTCAGCACCCGCTCGGCCGAGCCCGGGATGACCGGCCACAGCAGGATCGCCACCGCGCGCAGCCCCTCGGCCAGGGTGTGGAGCGTCTGGTCGAGCTCGTCCGCGCGCGCGGGGTCCTTGGCGAGGGTCCACGGGGCGCGCTGCTCCACGAGGCGGTTGAGCCGCTGCACGACGCGCCAGGCGTCCTCGATCCCCCGCGACACGTCGAGTGCCGCGAACGCCTCGGCCAGGGTCGCGGCCGCGGCCGCGACCTCGTCGGCGATCTCGGCGTCGGCGCCGCCGTCCGGCGGCACGACCCCGCCGCGGTAGCGGCCGATCATGCTGACGACGCGGTTGAGCAGGTTGCCCAGCTCGTTGGCGAGCTCCTGCGAGTAGCGGCCCTCGAAGCCCTCGGCGGTGAAGGTGCCGTCCTCGCCGAACCGCACCTCGCGCGCCAGGTAGTAGCGCAGCGCGTCGATGCCGTACGCGTCGATGAACGGGAAGGGGTCGACGACGTTGCCCGTCGTCTTGCTCATCTTCTCGCCGCCCTTGAGCACGTAGCCGTGGATCATCAGCCGGCGCGGCAGCTCCTCGCCGGCCGCCATCAGCAGGGCAGGCCAGATGACGGCGTGGAACTTGAGGATGTCCTTGGCCATCAGCTGGAGGTCGGGGGGCCAGTAGCGCGCCACCAGGTCCTCGCCCGGCCGCGCGTAGCCGAGGGCGGTGCGGTAGTTGAGCAGCGCGTCGATCCAGACGTAGATCGTCTGCTCGGGCTCCCACGGCACCGGGACGCCCCACTCCACGTGCGCCCGGGAGACCGAGAGGTCCTCGAGGCCCAGCTCGATCATGCGGCGGGCCTCGTTGTAGCGGGCCTGCGGGCGCACCCAGCCCGGGTTCGCCTCGTAGTGGGCGAGCAACCGGTCGCGGTAGGCGGAGAGGCGGAAGAACCAGTTCTCCTCCTCCACCCACTCGACCGGCGTCTTGTGCACCGGGCACAGGCGCCCCTCGAGCAGGTCCGACTCCGCGTAGAAGGCCTCGCTGGCCTGGCAGTACCAGCCGCCGTAGCTGCCCTTGTAGACGTCGCCCGAGTCGTGCAGGCGCTGCAGGATGCGCTGCACCTCGGCCTCGTGCTCGGCGTCGGTCGTCCGGATGAAGAAGTCGTAGGTGGCGCCGAGCACGCCCCCCAGGTCGCGGAAGCGCGCCGACAGCAGGTCGGCGTGCTCGCGCGGGGTGCGCCCCTCCCGCTCGGCCGACGCCGCGATCTTGGCGCCGTGCTCGTCGGTGCCGGTCAGGAAGAAGACGTCCTCGCCGAGCTGCCGGTGATGGCGGGCGAGGATGTCGGCCATGATCGTCGTGTACGCGTGCCCGATGTGGGGATCCGCGTTGACGTAGTAGATCGGCGTCGTGAGGTAGAAGCGTCCGTCGGCCACGACCCCGGAGTGTAGTTGCCCCAGACCCTCCCCCCGCGAGTGCACGCCGCCCTCGTGGCCGTCGCCGCCCGGCTCGACGCGGCCGGGGTGCGGTGGGTGCTCGCGGGCAGCGCCGGCCGGCGCCTGCTCGGCCACGCGCGCCGGCCGCGTGACCTGGACGTCGAGGTGGCGCGCGCCGACGGCCCGCGTGCGGCCGCGGCCCTCGGGATCGGCCTCCGCCCGGCGGAGGGCGCGGGCCGCTCGTCGCTGCGCGGAGCCGGGGTGATCGCCGGCGTCGAGGTCGACCTGACCGCCGGCCTCGTGGTGGAGGGCGCCGGGCGCCGCCTGCCGCCGTCGATGGAGGTCCAATTGGACCTCGGGGTCGAGGTCCAATTGGACGACCGCAGGATCACGGTGGCGCCGCCCGAGGAGGCGATCGCGCGCGCGATCGTCCTGCGCGACCGCGAGGCGCTCGCGAAGATCGCCTCCGGCGCCGGTCCGGACGCCGCGCCGCTGCGCCGCGGCTACGTGGCCGCGCGCCTCGCCGCGGCGATCTCCACGGCCAGCTCGTAGGCGCGGTTGCGCGGGGCGGCGCCGAGGGTCGCGACGACCTCGGCGGCGCGGCCGGCGCCGAGCCCGCCGTCGAGCATCGCCTCGAGGGCCGCGCGCAGGGCCGGCTCGTCGGCCGCGGCCGCCTCGGTGCCCGCGGGGGCGGGCGCCACGACGACCGCGATCTCGCCCTTCGGCGGGTCCGTCACGCGGGCGGACAGCTCGGCGGCGGTGCCGCGGAGCACCTCCTCGTGCACCTTGGTCAGCTCGCGGCACACGGCGACCTCGCGCCCGGGCACCCGCGCCGCCAGGTCCGCGAGCAGGGCGGGCAGCCGCTGGGGGCTCTCGAAGGCCACGACGGGGACGGCCGACGCCTTCATCGCATCGAGGGCCGCGCGGCGCTCGCCGCCGCGGCGGGGCACGAAGCCGAGGAAGATGAACCCGTCGCCCGTGCCGAGCCCCGAGACCGCGAGGGCCGCGGTGACCGCGCTCGGCCCCGGGACGACCTCGACCGGGAGGCCGGCGGCGGCGGCCGCGGCCACCAGGACGGCGCCCGGATCGCTCACCATCGGCATGCCGGCGTCGCTCACCAGCACCACGCGCGCGCCCTCGGCCATCCGCTCCACGAGCCCGGCCGCGCGGGCCGCCTCGTTGTGCCGGTGCACGGGCAGCATGCGCGCCGTGGAACCCGCATGGCGCAGGAGTACGGCCGTGCGCCGCGTATCCTCGCAGGCGACCACGTCGGCGGCGCGCAGGCGCTCGGCGGCACGTGGCGACAGGTCGGCGAGGTTGCCGATCGGGGTCCCCACGACCGTCAGGCCTCCCGCACCCCCCACGGCAGCCCCTTCCCGAGTCCGACGGTCGTCACCGTGACTGACGCTACCATCCCCCGCCGATGAGCCGGACGAGCAAGCCCTACAAGCGCTTCCGCGCCCGCGGCGGGACCCCCGTGGGCGACGGCGACGGAATGGACGAGCTGCGCGCGCTGGTCGCCCGCGAGAGCGGCGCCGACGCACTGGTCGGCGACGGCGGCGGCGGGGTCGCGGCCCCCCCGCGCCCGGCCGACCCCGCGCCCCGGCGCCCCGGGCGCCTCGAGCGCGAGCAGCGCCGGGCCCTCCAGCGCGAGGGCCGCCGCTGGTACTCGCTGCGCGGCCTCGGCCCCGGCGGGTGGATCGCGCGCATCGCGCTCGTGCTGTTCGTCGGCGTGCTGGCGTGGGGCGTCCTCGGCTACATGGCGCTCGACAGCGCGGTCAGCGAGTCGAACGGCAAGATCACCGACTCCGCCCGCGCCGCGCTCGACGACCCGCCGGGCGGCATGCTCGGCACCCCGGTCAACACGCTCATCCTGGGCGTCGACGCCCGGCGCGGCGCATCGCGCAACGCGCGGGCCGACACGATCCTGATCATGCGCACCGACCCCGACTCGGGCCGCATCAAGTACCTCTCGATCCCGCGCGACTACCGGGTCGAGCTCCCCGGCGTGGGCACGCAGAAGATCAACGCCTCGTTCCGCTTCGGCGGCCAGGCCGGCGCGATCCGGGCGGTCAAGCAGCTCACGGGCATCCCGATCCACCACCTGATCGTCATCAAGTTCGCCGGCTTCCCGGCGATGGTCGACGCGGTCGGCGGCATCACCGTGAACAACCCGACGGCCCTGATCGACTGCCCCTACGAGGCGGGGCGCACGGTCACCTTCCCGCAGGGCCCCATCGATCTCGACGGTGCGCGGGCGCTCGAGTACGCCCGGGCGCGCCAGGGGGACTGCGGCGGCGACTTCGGCCGCGCGCTGCGTCAGCAGGCCGTGGTGGCCGGCATCAAGTCGAAGCTGCTCGCCCCGACCGCCCTGCCGACGGCGCCGTGGCGGGGCGCCGACCTGGTGCGGGCGCTCCAGACCGACATCGGGACCATCGACATGGCGAAGATGGGCTGGCTCCAGGCCCGCCTGGACCAGCGCCCCGGTGACCGCATCCTCCTGTCGGGCGAGGTGCAGATGGTCGACGGCATCTCGTACGTCGTGCAGACCGACCCCGACCGCAACGAACGCGAGATCGCCAACTTCATGCAGTCCTAGGGCCGGGCCCTAGTCGAGGGCGGCGAACCTCTCGGCGTGCTCCGGTGATCCGGCGACGACCAGCAGGTCGCCCTGCGTGAGGACGGTCTCGGGCGTGGCGTACGTGAAGTGCCCCCCGGGGCGCTTGACGCAGACCACCGTGACCTCGTGCTGCTGGCGGAACCGCGCCGCCTCGAGCGTCTTGCCCAGGGCGGCCCGCGGTGCGGTCGTCTCGAGCAGGACGAAGTTCTCGTCGATCTCGATGTAGTCGATCGTGCGGCCCACCATCGAGTGCGCCATCCGCACCCCCATGTCGCGCTCGGGGAAGATCACCCGGTGGGCGCCGACGCGCTGGAGGATCGCGCCGTGCTCGGCGGTGATCGCCTTGGCCCAGATGCGCGGGATCTCGAGGTCGACCAGGGCGTAGGTGGTGAGGATGCTCGCCTGGATGTCGCTGCCGATGGCCACGACGGCCGTCCCGAAGTCGCCCGCGCCGAGCTGCCGCAGCGCCTCGACGTCGGTGGAGTCGGCCTGCACGACGTGGGTCATCGAGGGCGCGCAGGCCTGGACCACCTGCGACGAGGCGTCGACGCCGAGCACCTCGACGCCGAGCTGGCCGAGGGTCCCCGCGATCGCGCGGCCGAACCGCCCGAGGCCCAGCACCAGCGTCTGGTCGTTCCTACCCAACGAGCGGCCTTTCCTCGGGGTGGGTGTAGAGGCGCTCGCGCTCGCGGAGCACCAGGGCGACGCCGAGCGTCACGGGGCCGACGCGCCCGAGGAACATGAGGAGTATCAGAACGGCCTGGCCGAATCCGTTCAAGTCCGGCGTCACGCCCGTGCTGAGGCCGGCGGTCGTGAAGGCGGCGATGCACTCGAAGAGCGCGTCGCGGAACGAGAGGCTGTTCGACGACATGACCGCCAGGGTCCCGATGACGATCGCGTTCACCGCCAGGACCGCGATGGTGACCGCCTGCCGCTGCACCGACGCGGGGATGCGCCGCTTGAACACGTTGACGTCGGGGTCGCCGCGCAGCTCCGCCCACACGATCAGGAACAGGATCGCGAAGGTCGTGACCTTGATGCCGCCGGCCACCGACCCGCTGCCGCCGCCCGCGAACATCAGCATCTCGGTCACCAGCAGGGCGTCGGGCTCGGCCTTGTCGTAGTCGATCACGTTGAAGCCCGCGGTGCGCGGCATGACCCCGGAGAAGGCGCCGGCGAGCACCCGGTCGCCGCCGCTCAGCGCGCCGAGCGTCCCGGGGTTGTCCCACTCGAGCGCCGTGATCGCCACGATGCCGAAGACGAGCAGCGCGGCGGTCGTGGTGAGGGTCAGCCGGGTGTGGACGCTCCAGCCGCGCGGACCGCGCCGGCCGCGCAGCAGCTCCAGCCAGACCGGGAAGCCGAGTCCGCCCGCGATGACCGCGATCATCACGGGGCCGAGCATCCACGGGTCGCCGGCGAAGCCGACGAGCCCACCGGGGAAGATCGACAGGCCGGCGTTGTTGAAGGCGGCGACCCCGTGGAACAGCCCGTTCCAGGCGGCCTCGCCGAGATCGCGGTCGGTGCCGAGCCAGAGGTTCAGCGTCAGCACGGCCACCGCGACGGCCTGGAAGGCGAGGGTGAACCCGATGATCGCCACGAGCAGACGGCGCGTGCCGCCGAGGTCGGCCGTGTGCAGCTCGGTCTGCGCCGCGAGGCGCCCGCGCAGGCCCACGCGCCGCGCGACGACCAGGAACAGCAGCGAGGCGCTCGTGACGATGCCGAGGCCGCCGAGCTGGATCAGGACGAGGATGATGGCCTGGCCGGCGGGGCTCCAGTAGGTCGCCATGTCGACGACGGCCATGCCGCCGAGGGTCACGGCGGCCGCCGACGAGAACACCGCGGTGGACACCGGGGCGTTGCCGGGGCCGGCCGTCGCCGCCGGCAGCAGCAGCGCGGCCGTGCCGATCAGGATCGTCGCCGCGAATCCCGCGACGACGAGCTGGGCGGGGTGGCCGACGCTGCGGGAGGTGAGGGGGCCTCTCATCCGGGGGCACCCTCGATCACGCGGTCAGACCTTGTCCAGCCCCACCGTCTTGGCCGACGAGGACGAGTCCGAGCCCGACGAGGAGCCCGAGGAGGCCGCGCCGTTGGAGGACCCGGCATCGCCCGAGCCGCCGCCCGGGGAGTCGCCGTCGCCGCCGGAGCCGCGCCGCTTGCTGCCGTAGTCCGTGTTGTGGAAGCCGGTGCCCTTGAAGTGGATGGCCGGCGCGAACAGGACGCGCGACGCCTTCGCGCCGCATTCCTCGCAGGCGGTGAGGGGCTCGTCGCTCATGCGCTGCATGACCTCGAACGTGTGGCCCTTGACGCATCGGTACTCGTAGAACGGCACGCGGACACCTCGTACGACGGACGTTCGGACGACCCCGGATGATAGCCGATCCCGGCCCGGATCCTTGGCACTCTCGGACCCCAAGTGCCAGACGGCGGCGATGTGCCCGGCGCCGGAGCGTCAGGTACGATCGCCCCCCGCGCGGGCGGGACGCCCCGCCGCGCCTCTCCCGATGACATCGCCGATGCGAAAAGGCCAGGCCGTGCATCGCGCCGCGTGGACAGGCGCCGTGGCGCTCGCGGCCGCGGGCTCGCTCGCGCGCCGCAGCCCCGCGGCCGCCGGGATCGTCGTGGCCGCGGCGGCGGCCGGGATCGCGTCCGCCTTCGCGCCGCGCAGCCCCGTGTTCGGGCGCGTCGCGGGGCGCGGCCCGGGCGACGTCCCCGCCGTGGCGCTGACCTTCGACGACGGGCCGGGCCCCTCGACCCCCGCCGTGCTCGACGTCCTCGCATCCGAGGGCGTCCGCGCCACCTTCTTCGTGCTCGGGCGCCAGGTCGAGCGGCATCCGGAGCTGGTGCGGCGGATGGTGGACGAGGGGCACCAGGTGGCCAACCACGGCTACGACCACGGGATCCTGGTGTTCCGGGGGGCCGGCCACGTCGCCGCCCAGCTGCGGAGGACCGAGCGGGCGGTCGCCGCGGCCGCCGGCGAGGGCGCGATGACCCGCCTGTTCCGCGCGCCCCACGGCTTCCGCGGGCCGGCCACCGCGCTCGGGGCCCGCCGGGCCGGCTACCGCACGGCCGCCTGGACCCGCGGCGTGTTCGACTCCGCCGAGCCGGGCGCGGCCGCGATCGCGCGCCGCTCGGTCCGGGCGCTCGCGCCGGGAACGGTGCTGCTGCTGCACGATGCCGACGGCTGGGCGCCCGGCCGGGCGCGCCAGCAGACCGCCGACGCCCTCCCGGAGATCTGCCGGGCAGCGCGGGCCCGCGGGCTCGGCCTCGTGACGATGGACGAGCTGCTCGGCCGGGCCGGCGCGACGGCGGCCGCGTGAGCACACGGGTCGCCGAGCGCGAGAAGCGCACGCCGGCGCGGCGGCTGCTGTGGCCCGTGGTGCGCGGCCTCGTGATCGTGCTCGTGGGCGCCGCCGCGGTGTGGAAGCTCGACCTCGGCGAGGTGCACGACGCCTTCCACATCACCTCGTGGGGCTTCCTGATCGCCGCGATCATCGCCAACTTCGCCTCGGTCGGCTTCAAGGGCCTGGCGTGGAAGGGCGTGATCGACGCGCTCCCGGAGATGCGGGCGCGCACCCGCTACCGGGACCTGCTCAGCCCGCTCTTCGTGGGATTCCTCTTCAACACCGTGCTCGCGGCCCGCGTGGGCGAGATCGTGAAGGTGCTCCTGCTGCGACGCCGCCTGGAGCGACGGGGCGAGCGACCGCCCACGACCACCCTGCTCGGCACGGTGGTGGCGGAGAACCTCGTCTCGACGATCACCTGGGTCGGCCTCGTGGTGGCGATCGGGCTGGTGCTGCCCCTGCCCCCCTACGCCTGGGTGGCGTCCGTCTCGCTCGGCCTCGGCTGCCTCGCCGTGGTGCTGGTGGCCCTGCTCTCGGGCCCCGGGCGGCAGCTGCCCCCGTGGCTCGACACCGGCCCGCTCTGGGCGCGTGCCACCCGGGCGGTGTCGCGCCTCTGGGGCGCCGTGCGCCACAGCCACCTCGGCCTGCGCGACCCGCGCCAGATGAGCATCGTCGTGGGCGCCAGCCTCCTCACCTGGCTCGCCCAGTGGACCGGCATCTACCTCACCCTGATGGCCTTCGGCCTCGAGCGGGTGGGCTGGGGCGGTGCGGGGCTGCTGCTCGTGACGATCACGCTGGCGCAGGCCTTCCCGGTGCTCCCGGGCAACCTGCTCGTCTTCCAGGCCGCGGCCGTCGTGCCGCTCACGGCCTCGTACGGCGTCAGCGCCGCCGAGGCCCTGGCCTTCTCGGTCGTGCTCCAGGCCACCGAGGCCGTCGTCGGGGTCGCGGTGGGCTTCCTGTTCCTCATCGCCGAGGGCGTCGGCTTCGGCCAGCTGCGTCGCCAGGCCGAGGAGGAGGAGCGCCGCCAGGAGCACATCGGCGCGCCGCAGGTCGACACGCTCGCCGGCCAGTGACGCCCGCGTCACCCGGGGTCACGGCACGTTGACAGGCCCGTAACCCCCGCCGGGCCCCGCCCGGCGAGACTCCCCCCCGACCCCACGCGACCGTGGCGCGCCCCCGCCGGTCGCCTGGGGTCCCGAGGGCCGGGACGCCGGCCTCGGCGCGGCGGGAGGGGCCGTCGGGAGCCCCTTCCGTCGATCGCCACCCACACCGCGGACGCCCCGCCCGCGCGGCGGCATCCGTACCCCCGGGGCGCTCAGCCGCCGGGTGCGATCCGCTCCCAGAGGCGCGCCATCTCCGCCAGCTCGTCGTCGGAGAAGCGCTCGAGGAACTCCGCCCGCACGCCGCCCAGGTGCGTCGCCCGCGCGGCGCGCAGGCGCGCGCGGCCGGCCGTCGTGAGCGCCACCTCGGCGCCGCGCCGGTCGTCGGCGCACGCCTCGCGCACGACCAGCCCGTCGCGGGCCAGGCGGTCGATCATCCGGCTCATCCCGCTCACGCTGAGGAGCGTCCCCTGCGACAGCTCGGAGATGCGCAGCCGGCGGCGGGGCGCCGTCCCCACCAGCATCAGCACCTCGTACGCGCCGAGCGACAGTCCATGTCGCACCCGCAGCTCCTCGTCGAGGCGGCGGGTGACCTCCGCGTGGGCGCGCAGCATCCCCCGCCATGCGCCCAGCTCCAGCCCCGTGAGCAGGTCGCCGCCGGTCCCCCGCGCGGCCGTCGCGCCCTCGCCCATCCCCGCCGCCTCACCCCGGTCGGCCGCGCGGCGCGCGCCGGGCGCGACGCGCGCGCCGTCCACGTCGTGCGCGCCGGGCGAGCCGGGCGCGCCGGCCGGATCGGTGGGGTGCTTGACCTCTGCTTGCATCGGCAACTACCCTCTTTGCTTGCACACGCAACGATATCAGCAGCGGACCGGGGAGGCGACATGGCGCAGCAGGGAGGCGACGAGGGGCGGCTGGAGCGGGGGCGGGCGCTGGCCGAGACCCACCTCGGCGAGGGCGTCGTGGAGAGGTGGCGCGCCGTATCGCCCGACATGGAGGAGCTCACGTCGGCGTTCGGGTTCGCCGATCTGTGGGGCCGCCCGGGCCTCTCGCGCCGCGACCGCTCGATCGTGGCGATGGCCATCACCGCGACCCTGCGCGCCGAGCCCCAGCTGGGATGGCACGTGCGCGGCGCGCTCCGGGCGGGGGTGACCCCCGACGAGGTGCGCGAGGTGCTGATCGCCGTCGCCGGGCTCGCGGGCTTCCCGGCGGCCTGGACGGCGCTCGAGACCGCGGCGCCCATCCTGGCCGAGCACGAGGGCGGCGCGACCGCCGGCTGACCGGACGAGGCAGGCCGGGGCAGTCCGGCCGAGCAGCGCCGGTCGTTCACTTGGACGGAGCCGGTCGTTCACTTGGACGGAGGCGGTCGTTCACTTGGCCGCGCCTGGACGGAGGCGGTCGTTCACTTGGCCGCGCCGGTCGTTCACTTGGCCGCGCCGGTCGTTCACTTGGCCGCGCCGGTCGTTCACTTGGACGGAGGCGGTCGTTCACTTGGCCGCGCCGGTCGTTCCATTGGACGGAGACGGTCGTTCACTTGGCCGCGCCGGTCGTTCACGTGGACGGAGCCCGTCGTTCACCTGGACGGAGGCGGTCGTCCACGTGGACGGAGGCGGTCGTCCACCTGGACGACCGCGGGCCTCGGCGGCGTCCCCGCGGCGAGGCCCACGGGGCGCGTTCACCGTGCGTTCACAGGATGGTCACCGCACGGCGACCTCCGCGCCCCCGGGCGTACCTATCCTCGGCCGCGATGGAGGGGCCCGGGACAACGATCCTGATCGTCGAGGATGACGAGAGCACCGCGGAGGCGATGGCCTTCCACCTGCGGGCGGCGGGCCTGCGGCCCACGGTGGCCCCGGACGGCCTGGCGGGTCTGCGGGCCCTGCGCAGCCTCACGCCCGACCTCGTGGTGCTCGACCTGATGCTGCCGGGCGCCGACGGGTGGCACGTCATCCGCCAGGCCCGTGAGTGGGCCCCGCGCCTGCCGATCATCGTCGTCACGGCGCGCACCAACGAGCACGATCGCGTCGAGGTGCTCTCGCTCGGCGCGGACGACGTGATGTCCAAGCCCTTCTCGATGCGCGAGCTGCTCGCCCGGGTGACGGCGGCCCTGCGGCGCACGGCCGTCGAGAACGCGCGGTCGGAGCGGCTGCCGGTGCAGGAGGGCGAGCTGAGCATCGACCCCGAGCGGATGTCGGTGATCGTGGCCGGGCGCCCGGCCGAGCTGACCCCGCTGGAGTTCAAGCTGCTCTGGACGCTCGCCGAGAGCCGCGACCGGGCGCTGTCGCGCGACGACATCTTCCGCCGGGTCTGGGGGGGCGAGCGCGGACACGGCGACCGTTCGGTGGACGTGCTGGTGCGCCGCCTGCGGCGCAAGGTCGACGAGGTGGGCGGCGCCTACACCTACATCCAGACCCTCCACGGCGTGGGGTACCGGTTCCTCTGCACGCCGCGCCGGATGCCGGGGGCGCCACCGCCGGGCGGCGATCCGGACGGCGGCCGCGCCGCGCCGGCGGGGGAGCGGACGGCGTCGCCGGGCCTGCGGGGTGCGCCGACCGGGTGAGCCGCGCGGCGGGCCGAGCCTGGATCCAGGCTCAGGCCGAGTCGCGCAGGGCCTGTGCCTCGGGGAGGGCCTCGAGCTTCTTGAGGGTGTTGTTCTCGATCTGGCGGATGCGCTCGCGCGTGACGCCGAAGGCGCGCCCCACCTCCTCGAGGGTGCGGGGCTGCTCGCCGAGGAGGCCGAAGCGGAGCTCGATCACCTTGCGCTCGCGGTCGGGCAGCGCGTCCAGGGCGCGAAGGATGTCCGTGCGCCGCAGGTTGACCGACGCCTCGTCGAACGGCGACGCCGCCTGCTGGTCCTCGACGAAGTCCCCGAGCTCCGACTCCTCCTCCTCGCCGATCGGCTTCTCGAGCGAGACCGGCAGCTGCGCCATCCGGAGGATCTCGCGCACCTCCTCGACGCTCATCCGCAGCTCCTCGGCGATCTCCTCGGGCCGGGGCTCGCGGCCGAGGCGCTGCACGAGCTGGCGCTCGAGGTGCACCACCTTGTTGAGCTTCTCGACCATGTGCACCGGGATGCGGATGGTGCGCGCCTTGTCGGCGATCGCCCGCGTCACCGCCTGGCGGATCCACCAGGTGGCGTAGGTCGAGAACTTGAACCCGCGGCGGTAGTCGAACTTCTCCACCGCCCGGATCAGCCCGAGGCTCCCCTCCTGGATCAGGTCGAGGAACGACAGGCCGCGGCCCAGGTAGCCCTTGGCGATGCTGACGACCAGGCGCAGGTTGGCCTCGACCATCGCGGTCTTGGCCGTCAGGTCGCCGCGCTCGATCCGCTTGGCGAGGGCGACCTCCTCGGCGGCGGTCAGCAGGGGCACCCGGCCGATCTCGCGCAGGTAGAGCCGAAGGCTGTCGAGGCTCGGCTCCACCGTGAGGTCGAGCTCGGGCGGCCGCTCGGTGGGGGTGGCGGAGGCCGAGGCGATCACCTCGCCGTCGGCGTCCAGCACCTCGACGCCGATCTCGAGCAGGTGCGAGTAGAAGTCCTCGATCTGGTCCTTCGTGACCTCGGCGTCCTGGAGCACGCCCACGATCTCGTCGTAGGTCAGGAAGCCCTTGTCGCGTCCGTCCGTGACGAGCGCGCGCATCTCCTCGACGTCCGGCAGGGCGATCTCGACGCTGCGGGCGGGAGATGACGACATATTCCGCGGTCCTTCCTCGAGGGGGACGGACGGGAGGCGTCACGATGATACCCGGCCGGTCGGCGACCCCACCGTCCCCCGGTACGTCACAATCCTGCACACTCGGGAGAAACCGGGTGGCCGGGCCCCGCGGCCGGGCACCGCGCCCACCGATCCCGGGCACCGTCAGCGAGGAGAGCGAGAGCGGCATGAGCACCACCCGGCGCACGCCCGTCGAGGACCTCCAGGAGACCCGGCCGTCGGCTGCCATCAGCCTGTCCCGCGCCGGGGTCACGCGCTCGGCGAAGGCCATCCGGCTGCGTCAGGTGGACGGCGAGCAGCTGTTCCACGCCGACATCGCGGCGTTCTGCGACCTGCGGCCCGACCAGAAGGGCGCGCACATGTCGCGCTTCGAGGAGGCGGTCAACGAGGCGATCGACGAGGTCGTCCTCGGCGAGGCGCTGCGCATCGAGCTGCTGGCGGAGAGGATCGCCCGGGCGATCGTCGAAAGCCAGCGGGCGATGCGGAGCGAGGTCACCATCCGCGCGAGCTACCCGGTCAGCAAGCGGACCCCCGTCACCGACATCCCCACCCAGGAGATGTACGGCCTGATCGGCGTCGCCGCCGCCGACGTCCACGCGTCCCGGCGCCTCGTCGGCGTCACGGCCCAGGGGATGAACGCCTGCCCCTGCGCCCAGGGGCTGATCCGCGCCCAGGCCGAGGACGACCTGCGCGCCGACGGCTTCTCGGACGAGGAGATCGAGCGCATCGGCCGCCTGGTCCCGGTGGCGACGCACAACCAGCGGGCCCGCGGCACCCTCTACCTCGGCGCCCCCGACGGCCTCGACGTGGACGCGGACGTGCTGCTCGAGATCGTCGAGGACGGCATGTCGTCGGAGATCTACGAGCTGATGAAGCGCCCCGACGAGCAGTACGTCGTCGACCGGGCCCACCGCCGGCCGCGGTTCGTGGAGGACTCGGTGCGCGAGATGGTGCGCGGGGTGGTGGAGCGTTTCCCCGATCTGCCCGATGATGGGTTCGTGCGCGCGCACCAGGCCAACTTCGAGACCATCCACACCCACGACGTCGAGGCCGAGCGCTCGGGCCTGGTCGGGGAGATCCGGCGCGAGATCGACGGCGGCGACCACACGGCCGTCCACGTGACGCTCGGGGCCTGGCTGGCCGGCGGCGTGCCGGCGCGGAGCCCGCGGGGGTGAGCGAGGTCGTCGTCACGGCCGTCGGGGCCGACCGCCCGGGCATCGTCGCCGCGCTCACGGGCGCTCTGCTGGAGCTCGGGGGCAACCTTGAGGAGACGCGCGCGGCCCTGCTGCGCGGCTCCTTCGCGACGGCCCTCGCCGTGGCCCTCCCCGACGGGGTCGGCGCGCCCGAGGTGGAGGCGGCCCTGCGGCCGGTGGCGGAGGAGCTCGGCCTCGGGCTCTGGGTCGGCCCCGCGGCGCCCGCCAGCGAGGGCCCCGGGCTGCGCCGCTCGGTGCTCTCGGTCTACGGCGCCGACCACCCGGGCATCGTCCACGGGATGGCCGTGGCGCTCGCCGAGCGCGGCGCGAACATCGTCGATCTCTCCGCCCGGCTCGTCGGCGACCCGCCGATCTACGTCCTGGGCATCGAGGTGGAGCACGCCGAGGGGGCCGAGGGGGCGATCCGCAGCGAGCTGGGCGCCGTGGCCCGGCGGCACGGGGTCGAGATGACCCTGGAGCCCGAGGCCGACGAGGTGATGTAGGTGCCGCGCGATCCCGGGCCCACAGGGTGATCCGCGAGGTCCTGCGCTACCCCGACCGTCGTCTGAAGCTCCCCGCCGCACCGGTCGGGGCGCCCGGCCCGGCCATCCACCGGCTGGCGGACGACCTGCTCGACACGGCGCGCTCGTTCCCCCGCACCGTCGGCATCGCCGCGCCCCAGATCGGCGAGCTCTGGCGCGTGGCCTACGTCGACTGCACCGGCCACAAGAAGGTCCCCGACGCCCAGGGGCCGCTGTGGCTGGTCGACCCGGTGCTGCTCGAGTCGGACGGCGAGGAGATCGGCCGCGAGGGCTGCCTCTCGCTGCCGGACATCACCGCCAACGTGCGGCGGCCGACCCGCGTCGCCGTCGAGGCCACCGACCTCGACGGCACCCGGCGGCGCATCGACGCGACAGGCTTCGAGGCCCGGGTGATCCTCCACGAGATGGACCATCTCGACGGCGTGCTGATCCTCGACCGGGTCGCCTCGCTCACGCTCGACGTCTTCCCGCGCCGGCGCTGAACCCCGGCGGGCGCCCGGTGCGCCGCCTCAGTCGTCCTCGGCGGCCGCCGCGCGCGCCAGCAGGGTGACGATCTGGTCGCGCGCGGGCTCGCCGAAGCTCTCGCGCGCGAGGGCGAGGCGCGACTTGGCGGCCTCGTCCTCCCCCACCGCGGCCTCGGCGACGCTGCGCCGCAGGCCCGCGACGAGCAGCAGGAGCTGCCGGTCGGGGGCGAGCCCGGCCATGGGCGGATCGATCGGGTGCACGACGCGCAGCCACTCCGCCGCACTCTCGCCGGGCCGCGCGCTCGACCAGGCCGTGGTCATGATCGCCTGCTCCAGCGCGGCCCGCCGCTCGCGCCGGCCGGGCCGGGTGCCGCCGGCGCCGGCGATCGCCTCGATCTGGCGGCGGCCGACCGACACGCGGACCACGCGGCAGAAGGCGTCGTCGCCGTCGGGTGGGGGCGCGTCCCGGGTCACACCCTCCTGATCGGCGCGAGGGCCCCGGTTCAGGAGGCCCCCCCGGCGCCGGACGGGCGGTCAGCGCGAGGAGTACACGTCCCCGTCGCCCGCGCCCCGGACCGCGTGCACCGGGTTGCCGGCGGCGTCCCACTGGTAGTAGGAGCACGCGGGCCCGAAGGCGGGCTCGTAGACGGTCGGCTTCGGGTTGCGGCCGGCGTCGCGGGCGGCCGCCGAGTGACGGAGCAGGGCCGGGTCGTCGATCTCCGGCCAGACGATCACCAGGTGCGCGGCCGTCAGGAACATGGCCACGAAGGTGCAGCCCTCCGCCGGGCACGGCCACGGGTCGGTCCGCACGCAGTACCAGCCGGAGTAGTCCTCGCCGGAGTCGTCGGTCCAGAGCTCCTCCTCCTGGCGCTCCTCCTGGTCGACGTCGGGCATCGGCGGGGCGACGAGGGGGCTGTCGAGGCCGATCCCGGGGCGGCCGGGCTCATCGGGGGGCATGCGGACTCCCGGAGGCATGGGGACGGGGGTGGGCGCCGTCGCGCCCGTCGATCCAGGCGCCGGTGCCGTCGGGGCGCACCGAGCGCTTCCACACCGGCACCCGGGCCTTGAGCTCGTCGATGACCTGGCGGCACGCCGCGAACGCCGCCGGGCGGTGGCCGGCGGAGGCGGCGACCACGACGCTCGGCTCGCCGACGGCCACGGCGCCGACGCGGTGGACCACGGCGACGCGGGCCGCCCACGCCTGCTCGGCCTCGGACGCCACGCGCCGCATCTCGGAGAGGGCGAGCTCCTCGTAGGCCTCGTACTCGAGCACGGCGACCTCCCCGGCGCCCGCCTCCCGGCGGGTCGTGCCCACGAAGACCGTCGTCCCGCCGTGCTCGTCGTCGCCCACCGCCGCCAGCACCGCCGCGACGTCGAGGGGCCGGTCCGACAGGGCGATCATCCGCCGGACACCGGCAGTACGAGGGCCACCTCGTCGCCGTCGCGCAGGGGCGCGCCGGGGAGGGTCCACTCGTGGTTGAGCGCGTAGCGGACGCCGTCGGGCGGGCCGCCGTCGCGGACGGGGTCGGGCAGGTGCGACCACACCGCGCCGACCGGCGTCGCCGCCGGCAGCTCGAGCTCGATGCGGCCCGCGCCGGCCGCCTCGCGCAACGACGCGAAGAGGCGGACGCTGATGCGTATCGGGCTCCCGTCCATGCCGCCGACGATACCGGGTCCCCGGGGGCCGCGGCCGGGGCCGCGGGCGACGCGCGGCGGCACCCCAGAACTAACCGAACGACGAGTGGCGCCCGGGATGCGGCCCTCCATAGCCTCCGCCCGTGCGACGCCGCCCGCTCGTCACCTGCCTCCTCGCGAGCGCCGCCGGCGCCGCCGCGGCGCTGCCGCTGGCCGCGTGGGCCGGCCCCGGCGGGGGCGACTACCCCGATCTGCGCGCCGACCCGCCCGAGCGACCCCTGCTCCAGCGCGACACCTCGGCCTCGCAGCCACGGCTGCTGCTCCGCTTCGACGGCTTCGTGACGAACATCGGCGACGGCCCGCTCGACGTCTCGGGCAACCCGGCCGCGGGTCAGATGATGCAGCGCATCCGCTCCGCCGGCACCCTCACCGACCTCCAGTCGGTGCCGGTCGTCTACGAGACCGCCGACGGGCACAACCACTGGCACCTGATGCGCATCATGCGGTACACGCTGCGCGCCGGCACCAGCGCGTCGAGCCCCGCGGTCGCGCCGGGGATGAAGGTGGGCTTCTGCCTCGTCGACAGCAACGCGGCCCCGGCGCCCAGCCCGGCTCGCGAGAGCACCACGGCCGTGTACAGCACGTCCGCGGGCTTCAACCAGGGGTTCTGCGGGGTCGGCAAGCCGGATCTGACGAGCCTCCGGATGGGCGTCTCCGTGGGGTGGCGCGACCTCTACGACCGCAGCCTCCCCTTCCAGTGGGTGGACGTCTCCGAGACGGCGCCGGGCACCTACCATCTCGCCGCCGAGGCCGACCCGGAGGACATCGTCGCCGAGACGGACGAGGCCAACGGGATGGGCGTGCGCGCGGAGCCGGTGACGGTCCCCGGGCACGTCGCGACCGCCGTCGGGCCCACGGCCGTCCCGCACGGGGCGGCGGCGACCGTCACCCTCGCCTCCCGCACGGTGGGGAGCCCGGGCACCCGCGCCTTCCGCGTCACGCGGGCCCCGGCGAACGGCACCCTCAACGCGGCGGTCGGCGCGACGATCACGGGGAGCACCGTGACCTACACGCCGCGCGCCGGGTTCTCGGGTGCGGACTCGTTCGAGTTCGTCGCCGTCGCCACGAGCGGCGACAGCGCCGGCTTCCCGCGCAACCCCCCGCAGGCGACGGCGACCCTCCAGGTGGCCGCGGCACCCCCGCCGCCCACGCCCCCCCCGCCGACGCCCCCGCCGCCCGCCCCGGCGCCGTCGGTGGCGATCTCGGGCGCGCCCCAGCAGATGGTGGCCGGCACCGCGGTGCGGCTGCGGGCCTCCGTGACCGGGGCGTCCGGCGGGGTGACCTGGAGCACGAGCGCCGGGAGGATCGACGGCACGGGCCTGCTGACGGCCCCGGCCGCCCCGCCGTCCGGCGGCACCCTGACCGTGCGGGCCGTCAGCACGGCCGCCCCGCAGGCGAGCGCCACGGCCCAGATCCGCGTCGTCGCGCCCCCGGTGCCGGTGGCGGCGCCGGCCCCCGAGCTGGCCGGCGACCGCACCTCCTCGCCCGCCGCCGGGCCCGGCGCCTCCGGCGCGCCCGTGACGGGGGCCGTCGCCCGCATCACCACGCGGCGCTCGACGTCCGGCCGCGTGCTGCTGGTGCGGGTCACCCCGCCGGCACCGGGCCGGATGGCGGTCGCCGCCGTTCGCGGCGGGCGGGTGATCGACCTGTGCGTGCGGCCCGTGACGGCCGGCCGGCCGGCCGGCTGCGCGCTGCGCCTGCCGGCGCGCCTGGCGGGCATGCCGGTGAGGGTCGCGGTGGTCGTGCGGGGCGGCACGACGCGCTGGAGCGCGAGAGCGGTCTCCGCGCGCTGACCCGCGTCCGGCGCGCCCCTTCCCGGCCGGGGAGGGGCGCGCCGGCGCTAGCTACCCGTCGTAGACCTCCATCTCGGAGAAGTACGCGTCCTGGGTCTTCGGCGACGAGCCGTAGCCGCCGAAGAAGGACTCCCCGAGGAGGTCGGACACGCCGATGCCGCCGTCGTGGTACCGGATGCCCGAGTGACGGACGGCGATGCGACCGTTGACGGCGATCTGGAGCACCCCGTTGCTCTGGCCGGGGCTGTTCACCGTCACGTAGTACTCGATCTCGTTCCAGCCGGGCTGCACGCGCACGTCGTCGCCCCGCAGGATCGCGCCGTAGCCGGTGCCCTCGGCGCCGGAGGGCTTGGACGAGACGTAGAGGTAGGCCGCCACCTGGGCGCTGCCGCCCTTGCCGTCGACCTGGATGCGCGCCGACCATCCGTTGCTGGTGTCCTCGCCGCCGGTCGGGGCGTCGCCGCCGCCGAGGCCGGGCAGCTTCTGCACCGCGTCGCCCCACGCGAAGCCGGGGTCGAACTTGACCGCGTAGCGCAGGCGGGCGGTGCGGGTCGGGGAGAACTCGCCCCAGACGCCGAGGCCGTTGCCGCCGCCGGACGAGCCGGCCGGATAGACCGCCTTGAGGACGCTGCGGCCGTCCAGGCTGATGGCGCGGCCGCCGTAGCCGAGGCGGTAGATGAGCCGGCCCGGCGGGGGCGCCACGACCGGGGCCGCGACCGGGGCCGGGGAGACGGGGACCGCGCCGCGGCGCGGCGCCACCCTCACGGACTTCTTGCGGAGCTTCGGCAGCACGGGCCTGCCCGCCCGCACGAGGCCGCGCGGCACGGCCTGGCGCTTGGCGGTGCGGAAGCGGACGTAGCGCACGTGCCCGCGGCGGTCGGCGGCCACCAGGGCCGGGACCGAGCGCACGTGCATCCCGCCGGTCGCGCGGCCGCGGGCGTCGCCGATGACCGGGGCGCGCCACTTGGCGTGCCGCGCCAGGGCGCGGGCACGGGCCTGCGAGAGCCCGTAGCCGACGAGCACGAACTTCACCCGCCGGTTGGCCCGCATCCACGAGCGGACCGAGTGGACGAAGCCGGTGCTCATGGTGCCGCGGGAGAAGACGACGTAGGCCGTCCGGGTGTCGGTGAGGCCGGTCGCGCGCGCGGCCGGGACGGCGTCGCTCGTCGCGCGGCTCCCCGCCGCGTGGAGCGTGTCGGGCGACGCGGCGCCCAGGGCGATGAGCGCGGAGCAGAACAGGGTGCCTGCGGTCATCCGCAGGCGCAGGGAGGTGGGCACAGGGCCTCCTCGGGTCTGTGGGCACATGTCCGGTTCGGTTCGCGTCGGGCCGGGGCACCTCGCCGACGCGTGGAGTGACCGCGTCTTCTTACCGGGCTCGTCGCCCGCCGCGGTCGCCGCGACCATGACGATTGTGTGAAGTTGCGGGACGATCGCGCCGAATGGCCGCGCGACCACCCCTCCGGGGGATGACGGACGTCCTGCGATCGCTGTGACGGACGACATGCTGCGGTCCCGGAGGCAGGAACGCGGCCGGACGGCTCCGCCCGCGGGCGGAGCGCCCCCATCGGCACGTCCGCCTGCGGAGTTGAGGTTCGGGGACGCCAGAGGGACGGAAAAGACCCTCAAGCGCAGGTCGTCAGGGGCCGATCCACAAGGCGACAAGCCTTCGTCGCGAGAGTCCCGACATCGCGGCGCCGGGCGAGTTCCGGAAGACATGGAGGTCCCGTGCCCGCACCACCGTGCCCGCGGCTCGCCGCGGGCGCCTCCGCCTGCCTCGCCATCGCCGCGATCGGGGTGCTCGCGCCCCACACCGCCGCCGGGTCCGGCCGCGCCGACGCGGACCGTCCCGCCGCCTCCCTCGCCCGCGCGGCGACCCCCGCCACCCCGCGCGCCGCGCTGCGCGACGCCTCGACGGCCTTCGTCGTCTTCTCACGGAGGTCGGCGGACGCCCGCTTCTCCCGGACCGTGCGCTCCTGGGTCGCCGCCAACCCCGACGTGCGCTTCGTGGCCGTCGGCTACGCCATGGGCCGCGCGCGTGCCCGGGCCGTGGTCCGGTCGGGCCGCTGGTCCCTGCCGGTCGTGGCCGACCCGCGCGGCACGGTGACCCGCCGGATGCTCGTCCGCAACGTCCCCTCGCTCGTCACGGTGGACGGCGACGGGGACGTCCGCCTCCTCGCGACGGCCGCGCGCGGCCGCCACCTCGTGGCACGGCCCCTCACCGGCCGCCGGAAGCCCGTCCTGCCGGTCGTCCCCCCGGGCGCGCAGCCCGTCGCCCCGGCCCCCGCCGCCGACGACCCCGCGCCCGCGCCCGCGCCGCGCAGCCGTCCCGACACCCCGGCACCCGCGCCCGCCCCGTCGCCGTCCCCGTCGACGCCCGCCCCGGACCGCACCGGCCCGACGCTCTCGGCCACCTGGCCGGCCTCGGGGACGAGCCTGACCGCGGCGGTCGACTTCGTCGCGAAGGCGAGCGATCCCTCCGGGATCGCGCGGGTGGAGATGCTCGTCGACGGCACCCTGCGCGCCACGGAGCTGACGGCGCCGTACGACTTCCGCCTCGACCCGGGCGCGATGGCGGCCGGGGCCCGCGCCGTTGCGCTCCGCGCCCGCGACAAGGCGGGCAACACGACGACGATCTCGCGCTCCTACGTGGTCCCGGCGCCCCCGCCCGCGGCCGAGCCCCCGCCGGCGGCCGAGCCGCCGCCCGCGCCGGCCCCGCCGCCGAGCGGCGGCCCGGGCGACCCACCCCTGTGGAGCGACTCCTGGGAGAACGGCTGGAACAAGTACGGCGCGGGCGTCGGCGCCGGGGGCGCCACCCTGATGGAGAGCGGCGGCCAGGGCGACAACGGCCGGACCCTGCGCATCACCCACCCGGCGGGCGCGTTCTACGGCCTCGGGTGGTACCCGAAGTTCAACGCCCTCGGCCTGCAGCCCATGGAGGACGTCCACTTCCGCTACTGGATCCGCCCCTGGGAGGACTACCACTTCCGCCTCGAGGCCAAGATCCCCGGCCTCGGCGGCGGCAACTTCCCGACCGGCTGCGGCGCCCCGGACCCGTCCAAGGGCTGGTCCGGCCGGCTCCAGTGGGGCCAGGTCGCCAACCACACCAAGGGGCGCATCCAGACCTACCTGTACACCGGCCACCCCAGCTCCAACACGGGCGGATGCGGCTTCAAGGAGTTCTGGCAGGCCGGCGCCGAGCTGGAGCCCGGCAAGTGGGCCTGCATCGAGATGCGCTACCGGATGAACACGCCCGGCTCGCGCGACGGGATCATGCAGGGCTGGTTCAACGGCGAGCTCAAGTACGACCGCCGCGACATCCTGTTCCGCTCCACGTCGTCACTGAAGACCGACATCCTCGCGGCGGTCTTCTACCACGGCGGCACGGAGGCCTGGCAGCCGCTCAAGACCGAGTACGTGGACTTCGACTCGCTCGCGGTCTCTGACCGGTTCATCGGCTGCGGCTGACGCGGCGCGCCTGCGCCCGGCCCCCCGGCCGGGCGCAGGCGCGCCTCAGCCCGCGAGCCAGACGATCAGCGCGCCGACGAAGGAGCTGACCGCGCAGAGCCCGATCTCGGGCCGCACGAGGACGCTCCCGGGAGGCCGCGTCCGCCCCACCAGGGCGAGCACCGCGGCCACGACGCCCAGCAGCAGGAGGACCACCAGGAGGATGACCCGCACCGCCCCCCCGCCGCCCGACTCCTCGCGGGCCACGGGCGCGCCGGCCGCCGGGGCGGCGAGATCGACGCTGCTGGCCAGGTCGAGCCCCGCGTCGGCCTGGCTGACCGAGAGGTCGACCTGCCCGATCACCGACCGGTAGGCGGCCGCGTCGGCGCGCGCCTGGGCCGCGCGGCGCGCCGCCTCGGCACGGCGGGCGGCCGCCTCGGCCGCGCGGCGGCGCGCCTCCTCGGCGGCCTGTTCCGCCTCCTGGTCGGCGGGGTCGGGTTCGGCGCCGGGGCCGGGCTCGGGGGCCGGCTCGGGCTCGGGGGCCGGCGTCGGGGTCGGGGCGGGCGTGGGTGCCGGCGTCGGCGCGGGCACGACGCCCGGCGGCGGGACGTCCGGCCGGCCCGGGAGGTCCTGCGCGCCCGCCGTCGCGGCGAGGAGGGCGGCCGCCAGGGCCGCCACGAGGACCGTCCACATGACCCGTCTCAACTCACACCGCCCCGGAGGTCCGTCGAGGGCGGCGATCCTAGCGCATCGGACCCGCCGGCCCGAGCGGCCCGGGGCGCCGGGCGCGCCCCCTCAGCGGGGCAGGACGGACGCCACGTGGTCGCCGGTCGCACCGCCCAGCGACCGGGCGCTCACGTGCTCGGAGGCGAGCCTCCGGGTGTGCACGACGAAGGCCACCTCGGCGAAGCCGGCCTTCAGGATCGCGCGCCGGGAGGGGACGTTCTCCTCGCCGATCCGGGTGACGATCGTGCGGGTGCCGCGGCGCTGCTCCTCGTCGGCGAGGATCGACCAGACCGCCGGCGCCAGGCCGCGCCCGCGGAAGTCGCGCCCGGTCACCGAGTCCTCGAGGCAGACGACGCCCTCCGGCAGCCGCATCAGGCCCCCGCGCGCGGCGGGCGTGGGCGCCTGGGTGCGGAACACCCAGCAGGCGAACGCGGGCGTGTCGCCGCTGAAGGCCATCCACAGGTCCGCGCCGCCGCGCAGGCGTCGCTCGGCCTCCTCGGCCCGGATGGAGGGGAGCCGCTCGATCAGGGCGGCCTCGTCGGCGCCCGGGCGGCGCACCGTGAAGTCGTCGGGGAGGGCCACCCGCGGCCGGTCCGACGCCAGGTCGAGCTCGTACCAGAACTGCCGGTCGGTGAAGACCGCCCTGCCGGCCACCTGGGCCGCGACGCCGCGGACGCCGTAGCGGCCGACGGCGTGCCGGACGCGGCGGGGGAGGTTCGCGACCCTCGACACCGGTCCGCCGCTCACCGCGGCTCGGCGGCGAGCAGGCCGCTGCGCAGGCCGTCGGTGACGATCTCGACCTGGTCCTCGGTCATGTGGGCGAACATCGGCAGCGTCAGCGCCCGCGCGGCGTACTCGTCGGTCACGGGCAGCTCGGGCGCGCCCTCCTCGTAGATCGAGAAGCGGTGGGCCGGGGGGTAGTGGACGCTCGTCTGGACGCCCTGCCCGCTCAGGTGGGTGCGGAGGGCGTCGCGGTCGGTGCCCGGGGGGAGCGCCAGGGTGAAGACGTGGTGCGCGGCCATGTCGCCGTCGCCGGCGGGCACGGGCAGCACGACGCCGGGCATGCCGGCGAGCCGCTCCCGGTAGGCGGCGTCGAGCACCCGCCGCGCGGCGTTCTCGTCGTCGAGCCGGGCCAGGCGGCGCACGCCGAGCGCGGCCCGGGGCTCGTCGATGCGGTAGTTCAGGCCGAGGGCGACGACGTCGTAGCCGAACGCGTGCCCCTTGTGGCGGTCCCACGACAGACTCGTCATGCCGTGCGAGCGCAGGGCCCGCACGCGCCCGGCGAGCTCCGCGTCGGAGGTGACGAACATGCCGCCCTCCCCCACCGCCAGGTTCTTGTTGGAGAAGAAGCTGAACGCGCCCGCGGCGCCGAGCGTGCCGAGGTGGCGGCCGCCCACGCGCGTGCCGATCGCGTGCGCCGCGTCCTCCAGCAGCATCAGGCCGCGCTCCTCGGCGAGGTCGCGGACCTCCTCCGAGCGCGCGGGGTGGCCCCCGTAGGCCATGTACATGATGGCCCTGGTGCGCGGGGTGATGGCGGCCTCGATCGTGCGCGCCGACATCCAGGGCTCCTCGAGCGACTCGATGTCCGCGAACACCGGGCGCGCGCCCGTGTAGGTGACGCAGTTGACCGTCGCCACGAAGGTCATCGCGGGGACCACCACCTCGTCGCCGGGCCCGAGGCCCACGGCGAGGCACATCAGGTGGAGCGCCGCGGTGCAGCTGGAGGTGGCGAGGGCGTGCTCGGCGCCGACGAAGTCGGCGAACGCCGTCTCGAACTCCTGCGTGCGGGGGCCGAGGCTGAGCCAGCCCGAGCGGTAGGTGTCGGCGATCGCCGCGATGTCGGCCTCGTCGAGGCGGACGTCGGCGAGCGGGACGCGGATCTCAGACATCGGCGAAGGCCTCCGGCTGGTCGGCGAACTCCGCGGCGGCCCGCTCGTACTCGGCCGGCGTCCCGATGTCGAACCACTTCCCCGTGAACGGGTAGATGCGGACGGGCTCGTCGGCGGCGATCAGCGCGCGGACCACGTCCGGGAAGTCGAAGTACCCCTCCGGGATGTGCTCGGTGACCTCGGAGTCGAAGACGTAGACGCCCATGCTCACGCGGAACCTCATGGTCGGCTTCTCGATGTAGCCGGTCACGCGGAAGTCGGTCTCCTCGATCACGCCGAGGTCGATCGGCACCGCCTTCTCGTAGGCGGCGATCGTCACCTTGGCGCCGCTGTCGATGTGGGCGCGCATCAGGTGGCCGAAGTCGAGGGTCGTGACGACGTCGCCGTTCATCACGAGCGCCGGGCCGTCGAGGTCCTCGATGCCGCGCAGCGCCCCCGCGGTGCCGAGCGGCTGCGACTCCCAGTGGTACCGCAGCTCCAGCCCCTCCGGCATCTCCTGCTCGGCGAAGTACGAGCGGATCAGGGTGCCGAGGTGCCCCACGCAGAGGTCCACCCGCGTGTAGCCGTGATGGGCCAGCTGGCGGATGATCAGCTCGAGCACCGGCCGGTCGCCGAAGGGCAGGAGCGGCTTCGGGAGGATGGTGGTGTACGGCCGCAGCCGGGTCCCCTTGCCGCCGGCCAGGATGACGGCCCTCATCGCGTCGCCGCCGGGGTCCGGTCACGGGTCACGCGGCACCGCGGATATCGCCTAGACTCCATCACCGCTCCCGATGGGATCGTTGTCGTACGGTCCTCCCGTGTCGGGCCCGGCCGGTGGGCGGGGTCTCACGACCACAGGGACGAGCGTTCTGCACGTTATCGCCAGGCGAGCCGTTCCCGTGCCATACGGAGGTGTAGTTCTGAAGTCCATCCTGGTTACCGGATCCGCCGGATACGTCGGCGGCATGGTGGTGCGCCGCCTCCTGGCGGCACCCGAGGTCGGTCGCGTCATCGGCGTCGACGCGTGCGCCATGCCCCACGGCGCCGAGGGCGTGCGCGAGCTGCTGGACGACCCCTCCTTCACGCTGGTCCGGGCCGACGTCCGCGACCGCGACGCGCTGCGCCCGCTGCTCGAGGGCGTCGACGGCGTCGTGCACCTCGCCGCGATCGTCGGCGACCCCGCCGGCCGGCGCGACCCGGAGCTCACCCGGGCCGTGAACGTCGACGCCTCCACCGGGCTCGCCGGGCTCGCGCGCGAGGCGGGCGTGGGCCACTTCATCTTCGTCTCCACCTGTAGCAACTACGGGATCTCCGACCCGGACGTGCTGGTCGGCGAGGACCACCCCCTCAACCCCGTCTCGCTCTACGCGGAGACCAAGGTCGAGGTCGAGCGCTTCCTCGCCGAGCAGTCCGACCTGCCGTACACCGTGCTGCGGCTCGCCACCGTCTACGGCGTCGCGCCACGGATGCGCTTCGACCTGACGGTCAACCAGTTCACGGCCGAGGCCTACCGCGACAGGGTGCTGAAGATCTACGGCGAGCAGTTCTGGCGCCCGTACGTGCACGTCGAGGACGTCGCGTCGGCAATCCACCTCGCCCTGAGCTCGCCCGAGCGCGCCGTGGGCCGGTCGTTCAACGTCGGCGGCGACGGCGAGAACTACACCAAGCGGATGATGTACGAGCTGCTCAAGGAGCGGCTGCCCGACCTGAGCGTGGAGTGGGTGGACGTCGACGAGGACCCGCGGTCGTACCGCGTCAGCTTCGACCGCGTCCGCGACGAGCTCGGCTTCGAGGTCGCCTGGAACGTGCCCGCGGGCATGGACCAGCTGCTGCGCCACCTGGAGCTGGGCGCGTTCCCCGAGCCGGAGGGCGAGCGGTTCCGCAACTGAGCCGCGACCCCCGCGCCGGCGGCGCACGCGCGGCGGGCACCCTCGCCCTGGCCGTGGCCGCCCTGGCCGCGGCCGCGGCGCTGCCGGGCGGGGCGCAGCCCGCGGCGGGCGCGCAGCGCGTGCTCACCGAGGGCTTCGAGTCGTCCGCCCGGGGCGACCTGACGAGCCGCAACGGCCGGCGCGCCGCGATCGTCAGGGCCCCCGGGCGCCCGGGCCGGGCGCTGCGGGTCCGCTACCCCGCGGCCGACATCGGCGGCGGGGCCGGCGTGCAGTTCTCCCTGCCGCTCGCCCGCTCCGGCACCGACCTCCACCTCCGCTACCGCGTGCGCTTCCCGCGGAACTTCGAGTTCGTCCTCGCGGGCAAGCTGCCGGGCCTCGCGGGGGGCGAGGCGAACTCGGGCGGCGACGTGCCGAACGGCTCCGACGGATGGAGCGGGCGCCTCCAGTGGCTCGCGGGCGGCCGCGTCGAGAACTACATGTACCTGCCGACGAGCGACGGCTTCGGCACCCACTTCGTGTGGCGGGGACGGCTGAACCGCGGGGCGTGGAACTGCCTCGAGATGCGGTATCGGCTCAACGCCCCGGGGCGCTCGGACGGGCGCATCGTCAGCTGGCTCAACGGGCGCCAGGTGCTCGACCGCGGCGGCCTGCGCTTCCGGGAGACCGGCCGGCTGCGCATCGACCAGCTCTACTTCTCGACCTTCTTCGGCGGCAACACCGGCGAGTACGCGCCGGAGCGGGCGCAGTTCGCCTGGTTCGACGACTTCGTCGTCGCCACCGGACGCATCGGCTGCCGCTGAGGCCGGCCCCGCCGGGCGGGGCGGCCGGGGATTCCGGCTACTGCAGGATGCCGGCGGCGACCACGGCGACCGCGGTCCAGAACCCCACGATCAGCAGCACGCTGCCGCCCATCACGGCCTTGAGGAACCAGCCGCGAGCGGAGAGGACCTCCCGCGAGCGCACGACGGGCGCCTCCGACGCGGGGTCGACCGAACCGGGGAGGACCGTCATGCGGAGGCCTGTGGGGTGGGGGTCATCACTGTTCTCGGAAGCCTAGGTCGGCTCCGCGGATCGCGCGCTAGACGGGCGCACAGTTCCCCGGGTACGGAGGTATAGGGGGCGGTCGCCGGGCATCTCCCGGGAAGCGCGCGATGCTGCCGGCCGGAGCCGGTCGCGCTCCCCCCTCCGGGCCCCGGGGCCGGTTTCCCGGTCCGTGACGGCCCCCCCGAACGGGCGTTTGCGGGCGCCGGGTCCCGGCGTACCCTCGCCGTGTATCGATCCCGTCGGGCAGCCCTACGATGCTCCCCGTCGTCCACCAAGGAGAAGCGATGACCACGAGGTTTCCCGAGGCCCGGACCCGGGCGCGGCGCGCAGGCGCCCGGCGCGGGACCCGCAGCGCCGCGGTGGCGGTGCTCTCCGCCGCCGGGTTGCTTGCCGCGGCGAGCACCGCGGGCGCGGTCCCGTTCGCGTCGCCCGACGTGATGACCGTGAGCCCGACGGAGGGGCCGTTCCTCCAGGGCGGCGTCCCGAACGCCAAGGCCTCCCTCTACCCCTCGGCGATCCAGGTGGCCGGGCAGAACGGCTCCATCGCCGGCGTCACGGTGACCCTGAACTCGGTGTCGCACGCCTGGCCGGCCGACCTCGACGTCCTGCTCGTCGGCCCCGAGGGCCAGCAGACGATGCTGATGTCCGACGTCTGCGGGCGCTCCTCGCAGGCGCTCAACGCGGCAACCTTCACGTTCGACGACGCGGCGCCCGCGGGCCTTGCGCCCTTCGACGCGCAGTGCGTGAGCGGGACCTACAAGCCCACCAACAGCACCGCGGGCCGCGAGGCCCCGAGCGACAGCAACGCCCAGGACAATCTCGACTTTCCGGCGCCGGAGCCGTTCGGCGCGGAGTACGGCGCGGCGTTCACGCAGTTCATCGGCGCCAACCCGAACGGCACCTGGCAGCTCTTCGTGACCGACGACAGTGAGAACCACGGCGGCACGATCGCCGGGTGGAGCATCGACATCACGCTCAGCGCCGCCCCGCCGACCACGTTCACCCCGCCGGCGGCGACGATCCGGGACACCGTCGTCTGCAACCCGCTCGCGCCGCAGCGCTCGGGCAACAACCGGCCGGGCCGGATCACGCTGACCGAGCGGCAGGCGCGCATCGACCAGCGGATCTTCTCCGCCGGCGTGCTGCGGGCCAACGCGATCGACAAGTGGCTCGCCGACGGCATCGAGGGGCGTGACCTCTGCGGTGGCGCCTTCGCGGCCGCCGACTTCGCCTCGTCGATCCGCACGGGCGCGACCGGCGCCCAGCCGCAGCTCGCCGCGCCGACGCCGCGCCCGGTGGTGGTGCCGAAGCTGCAGAACAAGCCCGGCGTCTCGTTCAGCACCTCCCGCGGCCAGCTCCTCATCAACCGCCGCATCGCGGTGGCCCTGAAGCGCCGCGCCCTCGCCCTCGAGGCGCGGGTCAACGGCCGCCTCACCGGCGGCGACGTGGACGACGGCGTCGTCGCGATCGGCAAGCTGCGGCAGGGCCTGACGGTCCTGCAGGCCCCGGTCGGCACCAAGCCGGCCTCCAGCAAGAACGTCAAGGGCGCCAACGTCCCGCTCGGCCGGGTCGGGCGCGACGTCGCCACGGTCCGCACCAGCCAGCAGATCGCGGCCGACGGCATCCGCGTGCTCAACCGCGTCCGGGCGCGTCTCGCCGCGGGCCTGAGCGGCACCAACTTCCAGGACGGGACGATCGCGTACCCGAACCTGGAGCCGGCGCTCCGCCGGAGCTAGAGCGCGTGCCGCGGCGGGCCGGGGTCGCACGACCCCGGCCCGCCGCGAGCTCTCACGACACGCCGCGGGATGCGCCCCGGCCGGGGCCCGGCACGCACCCCTCAGGCGTCGGGCGTCACCACCGCGATCAGCTCGCCCGCCTGGACCGACGCCCCCTCGGAGACCCCGAGCTCGCGCACGATCCCGGGCTGGTGGGCGGGGATCTCGTTCTCCATCTTCATCGCCTCGACGATGCAGATGACGTCGCCGGCGGCGACCTCCTGGCCCACCTCGACCAGGACCCGCAGCACCGTCCCCTGCATGGGGCTCGCGATGCGCTCGGTGGTGCTCGCCCCACCGCCGCCCGTGCGCTTCTCGCGCTTGGCCCGCGGGGCGGGCGCCGCGGCCGCCGCGCCGGCGACGGGCTCGTAGCGCAGCATGATCTCGACCCGCCGGCCGTCGACCTCGGCCGTGAAGCCGCGCTCGGTCAGCGGGCCCCGCTCCTCGGCGGCGTCGGCCGCGTCGGGCGCCACGGGGGCGCCCACGGACGGGATCGGCGTGGGGGTCTCGGCCAGCTCGGCGAGAAGAGCGTGGCAGGCGCCGCCGGCGATGAACTCCTCGTTCTCGAACAGCCAGCGGTGGAACGGGATGAGCGTCGTGGGGCCCTCGACCACGTACTCGTCGAGCGCGCGGATCATGCGCCGGCGCGCCGCGTCGCGGTCGACGTCCCAGACGATCAGCTTGGCCACCATCGGGTCGTAGATCTCGGGGATCACCGATCCGGCGCGCACGCCGGAGTCGACCCGCACGCCGGGGCCGGTGGGCTCGCGGTAGGCGGTGATCTCGGCGGGCGAGGGCAGGAACTTCTGACCGGCGTCCTCGGCGTTGATGCGGCACTCGAACGCGTGGCCGCGCGGGGCGACCTCGTCCTGCGCGATCGACAGGGGCTCTCCCGCCGCCACCCGCACCTGCTCGCGCACCAGGTCGAGCCCGGTGACGGCCTCGGTGACCGTGTGCTCGACCTGGATGCGGGTGTTCATCTCCAGGAAGAAGAACTCCTCGCCCGACACCAGGTACTCCAGGGTGCCGGCCGACGTGTAGCCCACGGCCCGGGCGGCCCGCACCGAGGCCTCGCCCATCCGCCGCCGCAGGTCATCGGAGACCACGGGGCTCGGCGTCTCCTCGACGAGCTTCTGGTGGCGCCGCTGCACCGAGCAGTCGCGCTCGCCCAGCCAGATGCAGGAGCCGTGGGAGTCGGCGAGGATCTGGATCTCCACGTGGCGCGGCTCGGGCAGGTACCGCTCGAGGTAGACCGCCCCGTCGGCGAAGAAGCGCTCGCCCTCGCCGCGCGCGCCCTCGAAGGCCCCCTCCAGGTCGGCGGGCGTGAGCGCGACGCGGAAGCCCTTGCCCCCGCCGCCGGCGCTCGCCTTGACGGCGACCGGATAGCCGATGTCCTCCGCGATGCCCCGCGCCGTCTCCAGGTCGGGGACCGTCTCGGTGACGCCCGGCACGATCGGCACGCCGGCGGCCTTCATCAGGTCGCGCGAGGCCACCTTGGAGCCCATGGCGTCGATGGCGTCGGGGGGCGGGCCGATCCACACGATCCCGGCGTCGGTGAGCGCCCGCGCGAAGCCGGCGTTCTCGGCCAGGAAGCCGTACCCGGGATGCACCGCCTCGACGCCGGCCTCGGCGCACACCTCGAGGATGCGCGGCACGTTGAGGTAGCTCTGCGCGGCCGGGCCCGGGCCGAGCAGGTACGCCTCGTCGGCGTAGCGCACGAACAGCGCGTCGCGGTCGACCTCGCTGTAGACCGCGACCGAGGGGATCCCCATCTCGCGCAGCGTGCGGAAGACGCGGATCGCGATCTCGCCGCGGTTGGCGACGAGCACCTTCGAGAACGTCGAGCCCACCTACTGAACCCCCCAGGGCGTTCCGTCGTGCTTGAGATGCGCCGGGACCTCGGTGCCCTCCAGGAGGGCGGCGCGGCGCCAGCGGGAGCGGTACGCGCCCGGCAGCGGGTCGGCGACCACCGCCGACTCCTCCTCGATCACCGCCGCGACCGCCGCGGCGAGGGCCGCCATGGTCGCCGGCCCGGGTGCGCCGCCGGCCGTGACCGTGATGGCCGCGGCCGTCACAGGGGGATGTTCCCGTGCTTGCGCTTGGGCCGCAGCTCGCGCTTGGTGAGGGAGATCTCCAGCGCGCGGATGAGCCAGCCGCGCGTCTGCTCCGGCGCGATGACGTCGTCGACGTAGCCGCGCTCGGCCGCGATGTACGGATTCGCGAAGCGCTCGGTGTAGTCGGCAACCAGCTGGGCCCGGCGCGCGGCGACGTCCTCGCCGGCCTTCTCGGCCTCCTGGAGCTCGCGCCGGAAGACGATGTTCACGGCCCCCTCGGCCCCCATCACGGCGATCTCCGCGGTGGGCCAGGCGGCGTTGAAGTCGGCCCCGACGTGCTTGCTCGCCATGACGTCGTAGGCGCCGCCGTAGGCCTTGCGCGTGATGACCGTCAGCTTCGGCACGGTCGCCTCGCTGTAGGCGTAGAGCAGCTTGGCGCCGTGGAGGATGATGCCGCCGTACTCCTGGGTGGTCCCCGGGAGGAAGCCCGGTACGTCCACCAGGGTCACCAGCGGGATGTTGAACGCGTCGCAGAAGCGCACGAAGCGTGCGGCCTTGATCGACGCGTCGATGTCGAGCACGCCCGCGAGGGCCTTCGGCTGGTTGCCCACCACGCCGACCACGTGGCCCCCGAGGCGCGCGTAGCCGATCACGATGTTCTGGGCGTAGAGCGGGGCCACCTCGAAGAAGTCGCCGTCGTCCACGATCAGCTCGATCACCCGGGCCATGTCGTAGGGCTTGGTGGGCGCGTCGGGGATGATCGTGGCCAGCTCGGGCTCGGCGCGGTCGACCGGGTCGGCCGTGGCCAGGAACGGCGGCGCGTCGAGGTTGTTCTGCGGCAGGAACGAGATCAGCTCCCGGACCTGCTCGAGGCAGTCCTCCTCGGAGTCGGCGGCGAAGTGGCACACGCCCGACCGGGTGGCGTGGCTCTGGGCGCCGCCCAGCTCCTCCATCGACACGTCCTCGCCGGTCACGGTCTTGATGACCTCGGGGCCGGTGATGAACATGTGGCTCGTCTCGCGGACCATGAAGATGAAGTCCGTGATGGCCGGGCTGTAGACCGCCCCGCCCGCGCAGGGGCCCATGACCACCGAGATCTGCGGGATCACGCCGCTCGCGCGCACGTTGCGGAAGAAGATGTCGGCGTAGCCGCCCAGGCTGACGACGCCCTCCTGGATGCGCGCGCCGCCCGAGTCGTTGAGGCCGATCACCGGGCAGCCCATCCGCACCGCCAGGTCCATCACCTTGACGATCTTCTCGGCGAAGACCTCTCCCAGGCTGCCGCCGAAGACCGTGAAGTCCTGGCTGAAGAGCACCACCGGCCGGCCGTCGATGGTGCCGTGCCCGGTGACCACCCCGTCGCCCCACGGCCGGTTGTCCTCCAGGCCGAACCCGTGGGCGCGGTGCCGGGTGAACATGTCGAGCTCGACGAACGAGCCGGGGTCGAGCAGCAGCTCGATGCGCTCCCGCGCGGTCAGCTTGCCCCGCGCGTGCTGGCGCTCGACGGCGGCCTCGGACCCGGCGTGGACCGCCTCGTCGCGCAGCGCCCGCAGGCGCTCGCGCCTCTCCTCGGTCGACATCAGGCCCTTCCGGCGGTCGTCGGAGAGGGGTGCGCGCGACGCATCGGCGGCGGACGCTACCAGACCCCCCACGCGGGGGAGCCGGGGGTCCGTCAGCGCAGGCGGGAGCTCTTGGCCAGGATGGTGCCGTCGGCCGCGCGCAGGCGGGCGACAATGCGCACGCTCGCCGGCCGCACGCCCGCGGGGAGCGTCAGGCGGCAGGAGGCGACGCTGCCGCGCACCGCGGCGGTGGAGCACCGGGCCACCGTGCCGCGCCCCGGCACGACGGCGCTCACCACGAGGCGCCCGTTGGCGCTCGGCCGCACGGTCGTGACCACCACGCGGCCGCTGCGGCGCGGCGCGGGCTTCGACATCGTCCGCGCCGGGGCGGCCCACGCGCGGCGCACCGCGGTGGCCTTGCCGTTGCGGCTCGTGAACCGGGCGGTCAGCCGCACGTCCGAGCGCGGCGTGCGCCGCGGGACCTCGACGCGGCAGATGACCGAGCTGCGCGGGCCGACCCGCGCGGCGCAGCGGTCGATGACGCGGCGGCCCACGGTGGCGGTGATGACCACGCGGCCCGCCATGCGGCCGGTGACGACCTTGGCGATCACGCCCCGGGCCTTCCAGGTGCGGACGCCGATGTCCGACAGCAGGCGCTTGCCGGCCGAGTCGACGCCCCCCACCGAGGGGGCGGGCTTCTGGGCGCCGGCCCGCGCGATGGTCACGGCGGCCTCGGCGAACGCGTCGGGCCGCTCGCTGCTGGTGGCGCGGATCGTCGCCACGCCGCCCGGCGGCGGGCTCTTCGGCGCGACGTAGAGCCCCGCGGGCGTGATCGTGCCGACCTGGGCGTTGCCGCCCGGCACGCCGTTCACGCTCCAGGTGACGCCGGACGGGGCGTTGACCACCGTTGCCGAGAGCTGGGCGCTCGTGCCGGCCCTGAGCCGGGCGGGCGCGCCGGAGATGGCCACCGAGACCGTGTTGCCCGCCAGCGACACCGCGGCGACCTGCGGCTGGGAGGGGTAGGGGCTGCCCTCGGTCACCGCGACGTAGCCGAAGCTGTCCGAGCCGAGGTAACCGGGCTTCGGCGTGTAGGTGACCGAGGCGGCGGGCACGACGGCGCCGACCGGCACGTTCAGGCTGCCGTGGGCGGGCGCGGTGGCGATGCGGAACTGGCGCGCGCCGGCCGGGGCCCCGAAGGTGTCGCTCTCCAGCGGCACCGCGACCGGCTGCCCGGCCTGGGGCACCGTCACCGCCTTGGCGACGTGGCCCGGGATCACGATGCCCGGCAGGAAGGCGTATGGGTTGCTCTCGTCGCTCTCGCGGATCACGTTCTTCGGGTCGACCCGCGACGCGAGCTGGTAGACGCCCGGCTGCACGGCCGTGACGTCGACCCACTGGTAGGTGAGGTCGCGGTGGTAGAGGTCGCGCCAGCCGCGCGAGATCCCCATCACCAAGGGGTTCGGCGCCGGCTGCGGGTTAGCCTGGTCGTACTCACCGCAGAAGTTGCTCTGGGTGACCTTGTACATCGACGGGCCAGGACCGCCAATGTTCTGCGAGTCCTCGAGGCAGAAGCCCGCGTCGGTCTTCTGGGCCACCGCCACCTGGGCGGTGCGGTCGGCGTTCCAGAGCGAGTACTCGGCGGCGTCCTTCAGGTGGTAGTGGAGGTGGTCGTCGGCCGTCTCGAAGCGCACGATCGGCGGCCCGCCCGCGGCATTCGGAACCGGGTTGCCCCCCACGCCCGGGGAGGTGACCCCGCCCCACTGCTGCACGGTGGTCATGTAGTGCTCGGCGGGGGCGACGCCTTGCGGGCCGGAGGCCCGGATCTCGAGCGCGCTGCCGGCCGATGGGCTGTTGCTGACGAACCCGTCGAAGCGGAGCAGCAGGCGCCCGTCGCCGTACACCGACAGGATCGGCCGCTCGGCCGGCTGCGAGATCAGGTCGGGAAGGTCGCTCGACCCCGGGCCCGCGAAGGCCCCGAGGGGAAGCGCGACGGCCGCCGCCGCGGCGGCGGCGAGCAGGCCGAGGACACCCGTGCGCATGTGGAACCGTCGCTTCACCGGGGGGGACGATAGACCCCTCCGGGGGGACCTCACACCCCCGTCGGGTTAGGCCGAACCCCTGTCGTACCGGTCAGGGTCGGACGTCCCGGCCCGGCCGGGATCAGTCGGCGGGGGCGGGGGCGGGCGGGCGCCCGCGCGAGGCGCGCGTGATGTCGGCGAGGGCCGCCTTCGCGCGGGCGCGCGCCGCGCGCACGGCCCGCAGGTCGCGCTCGCCGAGCGCGTCGAGCAGATCGGTCGCCGCGTCGGCGAAGGGCGTGGCCGACCGCACGAGGCCCGCCCGCTGGCGCTCGAGCCGCGGCCGCTCGAGGCGGTAGGCGCCGAGCGTCGCCGCGGCGTCGCGGAAGGCGTCCAGGCGCCCGCGCGCGTCGTCGATGGCGGAGGGCAGGTCGGACGCGCTGCGCACCGACTGGAAGCTGGTGCCGAAGGCGAAGAGCGCGTCGGTCAGCCGGCCCACGTCCTCGACGTACTCGTCGGTGGTGCCCACCGAGGAGGCCTGCGCGCGCGCCTCGCCCCCGCCCGGTGCGGGCTGCGGCGCGAGGGCCGGCCCCAGCAGCAGGGCCGCCGCGGCGAGCACGGCCGCCAGGACCAGGAGCGCCGCCGGCCGGCGCAGGAGGGTGGTCGACACCGCGTGATCCTACCGCGACGGGGCCCGGATCATCCCCCGGAGGGCGGCCCGGACCCTCTCCCCGGGGCGCCGGGCACCCCCCGTACGGGTGGCGTGGGTCCCCGGGGTCATTCGCTAGCCTCCGCCGGATGATCGAGGCCTCCCTCATCGAGGATGTCTCGGGTCTCGAGCATCTCGAGCCCGAGTGGGACGCGCTCGCGGTGGCGTGCCGGCGGCCCTGCTCGGCTCCCGGCCTGCTGATGCCGTGGTGGCACCACCTCGCCGGGGCCGGCGCGGCGCCCCGCGTGGTGGCGGTGCGCGACGGAGGCGACCTGATCGGCCTGGCCCCCTTCCTGCTGATGCAGGGGCCGCTGGGCCTCGCGACGCTCCGCCTCTTCGGCACCCCGTCCATGCCGCAGCGGACCGGCCTGCTCGCGCTGCCCGGGCGCGGCCCCGAGGTGTCGCGGGCATCGGTCGGGCGGCTGGCGGAGTCGACCCCGCGCCCGAGGATCCTGAAGCTCGACCGCGTCGACGCGGACGCCGGCTGGCCGGCCGAGCTGGCGGCGGCCTGGCCCGCGCGCGGCGCCTGGCTCCACCGGGACTTCCGCGTCGAGGCCCCGGTGCTGCGCATCCACGGGACGCTCGACGAGTGGCTCGCCTCCAAGAGCTCCAACTTCCGCGGGCAGATGCGCCGCATCCGGCGCCGCCTCGAGAAGCGGGGCGCCGCCATCGTGGCCGCGCGCGACCGGGACGCCGCCCACCGCGCCATCGACGCGTTCGCCGCCCTGCACCGGGCGCGCTGGGACGGCCGCTCGACCCTCTGGTCGGACGCGGCGACCGCCGCGCTCAAGGACGCGGCCGACCGCCTGCTGGGCGAGCGGAGGATGCGCATCTGGACGGTCGAGGCCGAGGGGGGCACGATCTCGTCGCAGATCTTCTTCGCCGCGGGCGGCGAGGTCGTCTACTGGAACGGCGGTTGGGACGCCGCGTGGGCGCAGGAGCGACCGGCGCTGGCGGCGATCTACGCGGGCGTCGAGGAGTGCTTCGAGCTCGGCGACGCGCGCCTCGACTTCGGCGAGGGCTCCCACGACTACAAGCTGCGCTTCGCCGACGACGACGACCCCGTGGCCTGGCTCACGATGGTGCCCCGCGGCGGCGGATACCCGCTGGCGCGCGTCGCGACCGCCCCGAAGCGCCTGGAGTCCACCGCGCGCCGGACGGCCCGCGCGCTGCCGGCGCCCGCCCAGACGACGCTGCGGCGGCTGAGGCGGCGCGGGACCGCGCCGCGTCGCACCCAGGCGTCGGCGCCCGCCGTCAGGACCGACCACGAGAGCGGGGAGGGCGTGGTCGGGCGGTGATCCAGGCCCGCCTCCACGGGACCGTCGAGGAGCTCGCGGGTCTCCGGGACGAATGGGACCGCCTCGCCGAGGCCTGCGGACGACCCTGCTCGGCGCCCGACCTGCTGCTCGCGTGGTGGCGGACGATGGCGCCGGAGGGCGCCTCGCCGCGGGTCGTCACCGTGCGCGAGGACGGGAGGCTCGTGGGGCTCGCACCGCTGCTGGTCGAGCGCGGCGCCCTGGGCGTGCCGCTGCTGCGCTTCCTCGGCACCCCCCACCTGCCCCAGCGCTCGGCGATCCTCGCGTCCGCGGCCCACGAGCCCGCGGTGCTCGGGGCGGTGGCGGGCTGCCTGGCCGGCTCCCACCCGCGCCCGGCGCTCGTGAGCCTCGACCGGATCGACCGGCTGGGGGCGGCGCGATCCCTGGCGCGCGCGTGGCCCGCGCCGCTCGGGACGGCGATCGCCCAGGGCTTCACGGTCCCGGCGCCCGTGCTGTCGACCGGCGGCCGCAGCTTCGACGAGTGGCTCGCGTCGCGGAGCAGCAACTTCCGCCGGGACATCCGGCGGACCACGCGCCGGCTCGCCGACGCGGGCGCGACGATCCGGCGGGTCGCGGGCCCCGCCGAGCTGCGGTCCGCGCTCGACGCGTTCGCCCGGCTGCACGGCACGCGGTGGGGCGACCGCTCGCAACTCTGGCGCCCCCCGACGATCGCCATGCTCGCGTCGGCCGGCGAGACGATGCTGGCGCCGGGGCGGATGCGCGCCTACGTCGCCGTGGCCGGCGACGAGATCGTCGCAGTGGAGATCCTCTTCGCCGCGGGGGGCGAGGTGACGTCCTGGAACGGCGGGTGGGACCAGGCGTGGGCCCCGGTCCGGCCGTCCATGGCCCTGCTCCACCGCGCGATCCGGGACTGCTTCGACGGGGGCGAGCGCCGCTTCGACCTCGGGGAGGGCGAGCAGCCCTACAAGCGGCGCCTCGCCGAGGGGGACGACCCCGTGTCGTGGACGGCCCTCGTCCCGCGGGGCGCGACCTACCCCGCGGGCCAGGCGGCCCTGGCGCCGTGGCGCGGGGCCTGGATGAGCCGCACCCTGGCGCGCCGCCTCCCCGCGCCGGCGCGCACGGCGATCCGGAGGGTGCGCCGGCGCGTGAGACGGCGGGGTCGCCCCCGCTCCTGAGGCGGGCGGGCTCCTACCGGCGCACGATCGACCGCACGCGCTGTCGTGCGTCGTCGGGCAGCCGCTCGGCGAGCCGAACCGCGCCGCGCATGAGGCGCTCGGGCAGCAGCTGTGCCTCGCGGAGCACCCGATCGCCGCCGCCGGGCACGATCAGGACGGGGCCGATCGGATGGTCGCCGTCGGCGAGCCGGTCCTTGTAGGGGTTGGCGCCACCGCCGAAGTCGACCCGGGCGTCGCCGACGTGGAACGAGTGCTCGACGGCGTAGGCGAGGGTCTCGAAGGCCGGGCGGAGGTCGGACCACTCCGGGTCGAAGCCGCCGTTCCAGTAGGCCGCCTCCCCGCCCGCGACCACGAACAGCTGGGCGGCGATCGCGGTGTCGCCCGCCTCGAGCAGCCAGAGGCGCAGGCGGTCCCCCGCCACCATCTCCCCCGCCGCCTCGCGGAGCATCCCGGGGATGCCGGCGGCCAGGCCGCTCCGCTCCCCGCGGCTGGTCCAGCGCGCCTCGTGCAGGCGCACGAAGTCCGCGACGGCGGCGTCGAGGTCGTCGCCGGGGCCCACGAGGCGCACGGCCGCCCCCCGCTCGCCCAGCTTGCGGCGGCTGCGCTTGCGCTGGCTGCGGAAGTTCGCGCTCCGGGAGGCGAGCCACTCGTCGTGGGTGCGGCCCTGCATCGTGAGGGTCGGGGCCGTCACCGGCGCCCGGCGGTCCACCGACGAGCGTCCCGGCCAGCCGCGCGCCAGCAGCGCCGGCCAGGGCGAGACCGCGTCGGCCCGGTCGAGGCGCAGCGCACCGGGCGGCGCGCCCGAGGACCGCAGGGCACCGACGATCGCCTCGGCGACCTCCACCTCGCGGCCGGGCGCCGCGAGCGGCTCGACGCGGTGGCCGGTCCCGAGCAGGCGGAGGACCGCGAGGCCGCTGCGGGTCCGCCGCCGGTACCACGGCGCGACCCCGACCAGCTCCTCGCCGTCGTGCACGACGACCACGGCGAGCGTCGCGCCCTCCGGTGCGACGTGGCGCCACCACGCCAGCATCCAGGCCGGCGCGGCGTAGGGGCGACGGAGCTGCACCGCCATGCGGTCCCACGCCGCGACGTGGGGGGCGAGCGCGGCGGGGTCGGAGAGGATCGCGGCCCGGAGCATAGTGGGCGGTGAGGCTACAGGCAGGGCCGACGCACCCGCCGGACCCGCCCCGAGGGCGTCACCGGCGCGCTCATGCCGCCCGGCAGCCGATCCGCTCGGTCGCGAGCACGACGTTGTCGATCGAGACGTACTCGGTCTTGAGCGGCTGCCAGGCCTCCTCGCCGCCGTGGAAGAAGGTGCCCATGAGCGTGTCGACCCCCAGGTCCGGGGTGTCGCGGAACCGGATGTCGTCGCGCTCGTAGCGCAGCTCGTCGTCGAACCAGCCCTGCATGACGCCGTCGGCCTCGCCGGGCGTGTTCATCCGGTACCGGATCTCGATGCACGACCACTCGCCGGGGGTCAGCTCGGCGCCCTCGTCCCAGTCGTCCTTGAACCCGCAGCCGCCGGTGTTCGAGGCGGGCTCCGCGGCGTAGAGGTAGGTCTGGATCCGCGCGCGCGTGTGGTTCTCGACCTGGCCCCACTGGAGGCGGCCCGACCAGCCGGCCGCGGGGTCGGGCGCCTCGCAGCCCGACGGCAGGTTGCCGCCGCCGAGGCCGGGGATCTTGGCCTCGCGGCGGAAGTAGTAGTCCTCCCAGGGCTTCAGGTAGTACCGCAGGTACACGTCGTCCCGGGTGCCGATGCCGAGCCCGTCGTCCCCGAAGCCCGTGTACCAGGTGAAGCCCTGGTAGCTCGCGGCCTCGTGCGTGATCCGGGCCGACCGCCCCTCGAACGCCTCGTCGCCGGCCACGATGGCCGGGCCCTGCTCGTCGGACGCGAACGTCACCCCGAAGGTCTCGCGCCAGTCCTCCGCCTCGAAGCCGCCGAACCAGAGGACGTCCTCGCGCTGGGCCAGGGCCGGCTCCAGGCTGTCGACGTCCCCGCGGACGCCGTCGTCCCCCCCGCCCCGCAGGACGATGACGGCGAGGGCGGCCGCGCCGAGGGCGAGGGTCGCCAGCGCCACGCCGATGACGCGTCGGGTCGGCATCGCGGCCCATTGAAGCAGGTACGCGCTCGCAACCCCGCTTGCGGTACCCCGGGCGACGCGGTCTCCTAGACGTTCAGCGGCGGACAACCACCAGGAAGCCCAGCGCGTGGGGAGGGGTGCCTGTCTAGGCTCGGACCGATGATCGACGACTACGCGAACGACGAACGGGCCGACGGCCACGACCCCGAGCGCCTCGCACGGCTGGAGAGGGCGCAGGACCTGGCGCGGCGGCGGGAGCTCGGCCCGGTCTGGCTCGCGGGCGCCGACGCGATCGCGGCGCTCGGCGCCATGGCGGCGTCGCGGACCGTGCTCTCGTTCACCGACGCCCAGCTGTCGGGCGGCGCGGGCCCGGGCATCGACCTCCGCCCGCTGCTGTTCGCCGGGTTCTCCGTGCTCGCCATCTGGGTCATCGGCGGCTACGGCCGGGGGGCCTTCCGGGCCGGCCGGCGCGCGCGCCGGTGCGTCGAGCTCCTGTTCGCGGCGATGGCCGCGAGCTGGGCGACGATCACCGTCCTCGCGCTCACGGCCACCTCCCCGCTGGGCACGGCCGAGGTGATCGCGGCCACCCTCGCGGTCGTTCCGATCGGCATCCTCATCCGCTTCGCCTTCGAGGGCGCCCGCCACCGCACCCGCGAGCGGGTCGTCATCGTGGGCTCGGGCCACGTGTGCCTCAAGGTGCTCGACGCCTTCCGCCGCCAGCGCCTGGCGCCGGTCGAGGTGGTCGGCATCGTCGACGACGACCCGGTCGCCATGGCGGAGGACGGGGTGCGGCTGCTCGGCGGGGTCGACGACCTGCCGGCCGTCGTCGAGACGCAGGGGATCGACAGGATCGTGATCGCCTACTCCCGGCGCTCGGACGCCGAGATCCTCGAGGCCCTGCGGGCCTGCGACGGGCTGCGCGTCGACATCGACGTCGTCCCGCGCATGTTCGACCTCGTGCCGCTCTCCCACGAGCCCGCCGCGCTGGGCTGGCTGAGCCTCGAGAACGTCCCCCCGCGGCGCAACCACCACAGCGCGGCGCTGATGATGAAGCGCTGCATCGACATCGTCGGGGCCGCCGGCATGCTGCTCGTGCTGTCCCCCCTGCTCGCGGTGATCGCCGCCGCGATCAAGCTCGACGACCGGGGGCCGGTCTTCTACCGCCAGAGCCGCGTCGGCCGCGACGGCCGCCGCTTCAAGGTCCTGAAGTTCCGCACCATGGTCGTGGACGCGGACAAGCACGACACCGAGCGCGTCGCCGCCGCGCTGCAGGAGGGCGGCATCGAGCAGCTCGTCGAGGCGATGAAGGCCGACGACGACCGCATCACCCGCGTCGGCCGGATCCTGCGCCGCACGAGCTACGACGAGCTGCCCCAGCTGTGGAACGTCCTGCGCGGCGAGATGAGCCTGGTGGGCCCCCGCCCGCTCCGCGACTTCGAGGTCGAGGCGCTCCAGGGCTGGCACGTCGCCCGGCAGTCGATGCTGCCGGGGATCACCGGCCTGTGGCAGGTCTCGGGGCGCAGCGACCTCTCCTGGGAGGACCGCCTCAAGCTCGACTACGACTACGTGCGCCACTGGTCGATCTCGGGCGACTTCCACATCCTCGGACGCACGGTCGGGGAGATCCTGGGCGGGCGGGGAGCGCGCTGATGGAGCGGGATCGTGAGGGGACGCCCGCGGCGGGCGCGGGGGTCAGCGACCTGCCGCGGCCCGCGTCCGACGGCGCGCAGGCGAGCGTCGCGATCGCCCACGACTGGCTCGTCCAGTACGCGGGGTCGGAGCGCTGCGTCGACGAGCTGCTGCGGGCCTTCCCCGGCGCGCGCCTCCTCACGACGCTCCTGCGGCCCGACCGCGTGCCGCAGGAGATGGCGCACGCCGAGCCGTCCCTCCTCCAGAGGATCCCCGGAGCGGTCGATCACCATGAGGTGCTCCTCCCGCTGATGCCGCTCGCCTGGCGCGCACGCCCGGTCGTGGACGACGTCGATGCCGTGATCTCGAGCAGCCACGCGTGCGCCAAGGCGGTGCGCGTCGCTCCCGGGATCCCCCACGTCTCCTACTGCCACACCCCGATGCGCTACGCCTGGGACTTCGAGATGGAGCGCGAGCGCTTCCCGAAGGGCTCGCGCGCCGCGGCGCGCCAGGCGATGCGCGCCTTCCGCCGGTGGGACCGGCGGTCGAGCGCCCGCATCACCCGCTTCGTCGCCAACTCGTCCGCGGTGGCCGACCGCATCGGCCGCTTCTACGGACGCCGCGCCGAGGTCGTCCCGCCGCCGGTGCGCACCGACTGGTTCACGCCCGGCGACGGCGATCGCGACGACGTGTTCCTCTACGTCGGCCGGCTCGTCGGCTACAAGCGGGTCGACCTGGTGGTCGAGGCGTTCCGCCACCTGCCGTACCGGCTGGTGGTGGTCGGCGACGGGCAGCTCCTGAACCGCCTGCGCGCCGAGGCGCCGCCCAACGTCCGCATGGCGGGGACGGTGGCCGACGAGGAGCTGCGCGAGCTGTACCGCACCTCGCGCGCGATGGTCTACCCGGCCGACGAGGACTTCGGCATCGTGATGGCCGAGGCGCAGGCCTGCGGGCTGCCCGTCATCGGGCTCCGGCGGGGCGGGGCGCTGGACATCGTCCGCGACGGGGAGACCGGCTGGCTCATCGACGAGCAGACGCCGGGCGCCGTGCGCGGCGCGGTGGCGCGTGCCGCCCGCGGCGGCCTCGACGAGGACGCGATCCGGCGCTCGGCGGAGCGCTTCTCGACCAGCAGCTACCGGCGCCGGATGCAGGACATCGTCGCCGCGACCATCGACGATCCCCGGCAGGTCTGATGCGTGAGATGATCATCGATCCCGGTCGCCCCACCCTCGACAGCAGGACGGGCGCGGCGTCGCCCGTGGCCCCGTCCGCGACTGCCCACTCCGTGGGCGTGGAGTGAGCATGGTGAGAAGTCAAGAGAACACCGAGTCGGGGCTCCGCCGGGCGATCGACGTGATCAGCCGGCGCAAGCTGCTGATCGCCTTCCACGTCATCCTCGCCGTGGCCATCGGCCTGGCGATCGCGCAGCTCCGCGAGGACCAGTACGAGGCGACCTCGACGCTGTTCTTCCGCCAGAGCAACCTGTCGTCGGCGATCTTCGGCAACGACTACTTCGAGCGCCAGCAGGACCCCGCGGTCGCCGCCAGCACCAACGTGCAGCTGGTCAACCAGCCCGTCGTCGCGAGCCGCGTCGCCGCGAGCCTCGACGGGACGGTCACGGCGTCCGAGCTCCAGCAGATGGTCACCGCGAGCCAGGAGGGCGACTCCGACCTCGTCGCGGTGACGGCGACCTCGCCGAACCCCGAGCAGGCACAGCTGGTCGCCAACACGTGGGCCGAGGAGTTCGTCTCGTTCCGCGAGGAGGCCGACCGCCGGCAGATCACCGAGGCGATCGCGCTCGTGCAGTCCGAGCTGCGCGCCGCCCGGGACCGCGGTGACGACACCACCGGGCTGCGCCAGCGGCTCGCCCAGCTCCGCGTGCTCGAGCCCCTCCAGACCGGCGACGTCGAGTTCCTCCAGCCGGCGGGCCTGCCGTCCTCGCCGACCAACGCCTCGACCCTCGCGATCGGGTTCGCCGCCGGCCTCGCCGGGCTGCTGCTGGGGATCGGCGCCGCCTTCGTCGTCGATCGCCTGGACCGTCGCGTCGCCTCGACGGAGGAGCTGAGCGACACGCTCCGCCTGCCGGTGCTCGGGGAGATCCCGCGCTCGCGCGACCTGGACTTCGTGCCCGGGCGCGACGTCGTCCCTCCGGAGATCCACGAGGCGTACCAACTGCTCACGGTGCGCATCGGGTTCTTCGACGTGGATCGGCGGACGCAGGTCCTGGTCGTGGGCTCGGCCGTCCCCGGCGAGGGCAAGACGACGACCGCGATCCACGTCGCCCGGGCGATGGCGCTCGCCGGCAGCCGCGTGCTGCTGCTCGACGCCGACCTCCGCAAGGGCGACCTCGGCTTGCGGCTCGGCCTGGGCGGCGGCCCCGGCCTGACCGACGTGCTCACCGACCGCGCGCGCCTCGACACGGCCGTCCAGCGCCTGGCGATCGGCGACGGCGACGAGGCCACCAACGGCAAGCGCTCGACCATGGGCGCCTGGTTCGACGTGCTCCCGAGCGGCCGGCGCCCGCCGAACCCGCTCCAGCTGCTGCGCAGCGACCGGTTCGACGGCCTCCTGGCACAGGCCCGCGAGCACTACGACCACGTGATCGTCGACACCCCGCCGCTCCTGGCAATCGGCGACGCGCTCCAGCTCGGGGCGGTGGCCGACGGGTGCCTGATCGTCTCGCGCCTCGGCCAGAGCACCACCAACGACGCACGGCGCCTGCAGGAGATGCTCGCCGAGGTCGACCTGCCCGTGCTCGGGCTCGTCGTCAACGGCGTCTCCTCGCAGCGCGCCTACTCCTACGCCTACGGGCGCGCCGAGGGGGAGGGTTCCTGACCCGTCCCGGCGCCCGGCCGTCCGCCCGCGGGGCGGGCGCCGCCCCCTCCGCGCCCGGCGGGCTCGGGGGGCGCAGCCGGGTACGGGTCGTCGCCTTCAGCGACACCGGCCCCTCGGCGCAGCGCCGGATCGCCCGGGCCGCGGCCGAGCGCTCGCCCGACGTCGTCGCGTTCCTCGGGGACGTGACCGACACCGACGCCCCCCGTCCGCGGCGCCGCGCGCTCAAGCGCTGGATCCACGACATGGCCCCGATCGGCGACCGGATCGTCGCCGTCCCGGGCAACCACGATCACGACGCGGAGGGCTCGCTCGCCGAGTGGGCGGACGCCGTGCAGGCCGTCGGGGGCGAGGCCTACGCGCCGGGCCACGGGCTGGTTCGCCGCGTGGGCGGCATCGAGCTGCTCGGCATCGGCACCGGGGCCGGGGTCCACCGCCCCGACGCGGGGGCCGTCGCGGCGCTCCGCGACCACACGGCGCAGGACGGGTCCCCGCCCCGCGTCCGCATCGCCATGCTCCACGAGCCGCTCGTCGCCGCGAGCTCGCACATCGGCCACGCGCTGGACGCCCACCCCGCCGAGCGCGACGCGCTCGTGGTCGAGCTGGCGCAGATGGACGTCCGGCTGGTCCTCTGCGGCCACGAGCACGCCTACATCCGGCAGACGCTCACGGTGCCCTACGGGCTCCCCGGGCGCGAGATCGTGCAGATCACCTGCGGCGGCGGTGGCGCGTCGCTCGACGCCACGAGCTGGGCCGACGTCCCGGTCTTCCAGTCCCGGAACCACGTCGTGACGATCGACCTGGCGGACGACCGCCTCTGGGTCGAGGCCCACGCGCTCGACGGCGCCCTGCTCGACCGCTTCGTCGTCGAGCTCGGGCCGCCGCCGGCGACGCCCCCGCTGCGCACCGGCACCGCGCTCCACCCGCCGGGACGATGACCGCGGGCGGTCGCCGCCCGGGCGTCACGGTCTCCGCCGAGACCGCCGTCCTCGCCGCGGGCGGGGCGGCGGCCGCGGTCTGCGGCGCGGTCGCCGTGGTCGCGGGCCCCGGCGCCGCGATCGTCCTCGCGCTCGCGCTGATCGGCGCCTGCGCCGTGGTCGCCCGCGGCTGGGAGGACTACCTGATCCTCGCGGCGGTGACGGTGCTGCTGCCGGACACGCCCGACGGGTTCGGCTTCCTGATGCTGTGGCTGACCATCACGGGCGTCGTCATCGGCTCGCTGCGGATCGAGAGCGCGCCGGCCGTCGGGAGCGCGTCGAAGTGGGTGCTCGGGCTCTACCTGGCGCTGATCGCCGTCTTCGCGGTGGCGATCGTCCGCGCGGACATCGACGCGCCGGACACCGGCTTCGGGGTCCTGCTGCGCATCCTCGTGATCCCCGTGTTCCTGCTCGCCCTGATCCGGATCCTGCGGGCGCGGGGGCCGGAGCGCGCCCGGAACGCCCTCGTGCTCGTCTCCGTCGGATCGTCGCTGCTGTTCGTCTTCCTGACGATCCAGGCGGGGAACCTCGCGACGGCCATCTCCTTCTCGAACGTCGAGCAGACCAAGGGCACCCTCTTCCCCGGCCTCGAGGACAACGTCAACACCTACGCGTTCTCGCTGATGATCGGGCTCCCCGCGCTCGTCGGCTGGTACCTGGCGACGAGGGAGCGGCGGCAGATGTACCTGCTCGCGGCGGGCGGGCTGGTGACGGCGTTCGCGCTGCTGATCGCGTCGTCGCGCTCCGCGATCCTCGGTGCCGTCGTGGGCGTCGCCTTCGTCCTGCTGCTGCTCATCGGCTCGACGTGGCGCCGTGCCGGGCTGATCCTCGTGGCGACCGGCGCCGCGCTCTGGTTCCTCATCCCGGCCGCCAGCGACCTCACCTACCAGAGCAGCAACTTCACCGGCCGCACCCAGACCTGGTCCGTGGCGCGCGACCTGTGGGGCCAGTCGCCGCTGCTCGGGCACGGGCCCGGCTCGTGGGAGGCCCTCACCACCGCCCAGGCGCGCATCGTCCCCGACGGCGGCAGCGCCCACAACCTGTACCTGACGACCCTCGTGAACGGCGGGGCGATCGGCCTGATCGTCCTGCTCGCGATGGTCGGGGTGGTGCTCGCGGTCGCGGTGACGGGCACGCGGCGGCTGATCCGCGCCGCCCGCGTCCCCGACGCGGCGGTCGCCGCCGGGGCCGCCGGTTCCATCGTCGCGGTCCTCGCGCGCGGCGTCTTCGAGAGCTCGGGGCTGACCGACCCGCGCTCGTGGCTGCCGTTGCTGACGGCGACCGCGATCGCGGCCGTGGTCGTCTCCTTCGAGCGCTCGCTCGCCGCCGCGCCCCACCCGGCGCCGCGGGACCGCGCAGCCCTGGGCGCCGTCCGGCCGTCGGCGGCGCTCGCGGGCGAGGTCTGGCCGTCGCCGCGGCGTCGCGCGGGCTCCCGGGCGCGCCGTCTCACCGCGCCACGGCGCCGCATCGCCGACGGCAGGCGGGCGACGGGCGGAGCCCCGCCGCCGCAGCCGCCACCCGACCCGCCGGGCGCACCCGAGATCGCCGCGACGACGGCGGCGCCGCCCCCCACGGAGCACGATGACGGCCTCGACGCCGCCGAGCGTTCGCGGGCGGGCCGCGGGGCGATCCTCCAGACCGGCGGCAGGGCCGTCGCTCTCAGCCTGAACCTGATCACCTTCGCCGTCATGCTGAGGGAGCTCGGCGTTGTCGGGTTCGGCTACGTCACGATCGCCCTCGCCGTCGTCGGCATCATCGGCATCGTCCTGGTCTCGGGCATCGACGAGCTGCTGTTCCGCGAGCTGTCGATCGACCCCTCGAGCGCCCCGCTGACCGAGGCCCTCACGCTGCGGCTCGGCCTGACGCTCGCGATCGTCCCGGCCTACGTCCTCGCCGTGCTGGTGATCCCGATCAGCAGCGACCTCAGGATGGCGCTGCTCGGCGGGGCGGCCATCCTCGCCGTGAGCCCGATCGCGGCGCTGGTGCCGATCCTGCGCAGCCAGGTGATCCTGGTGCCGATCGCGATCATGGACGTCGTCAGCAGCGCCTTCGTCCTGGGCGCGGTGCTCCTGCTGTCGGTCGGCGGCCTGACGCCCGCGGGCGCCCTGATCGCGATGGCCCTCGGCAACGTCCTGCAGTACGGCATCGTCGGGTACCTCGGGCTGAGGCGCATCCCGATCCGCCGCTCCTCGCTGAGGCCCGGGTTCGTCCGCCGCATCGCCTCCGACGCCAAATACGTGCTCGGCGGGAACCTCGTCGTCTTCGGCTACTTCCGCGTCGACGTGCTGATCCTGGGCGCCTTCGCCACGACCGCCGCGGTCGGCGGCTACGGCGCCGCCCACCGGCTCGTCGACGTGGCCCTGTACCTGCCGATGATCATCGTCGGGGCGTACTTCCCCGGCATCGCGCGCCTCTGGGGCAGGCGCACGCAGCTCCAGGGCTACCTCGACTGGGTGAGCGACCGGCTGATCCTGATGGCGGGCGTCGTGGCGGCGGGCGGCATACTCTTCGGCGAGGCCGTGCTGCGGGCGCTGGGCGGCGAGCAGTACGGCGGGCTGGGGGTCATCGTGGCCCTGCTGATGACCGCGCTGGCCGTGATGTTCATCAACCTCCTGCTGCTCGAGATCCTGCTCGCGGGTCGCGCCCTCCGGGTGCGCCTGCTCGGCTACATCGCGGCAATGGCCTCGACCCTCTTCGTCGGGCTGCCGCTCATCATCGCGTTCGGCGCCGAGGGCGCCGCCGTCGGGAAACTCGTCACGGAGGTCGTGCTGGTGATCGTCACGGCGTGGGCGGTGCACAGCCGCACGGGATGGCTGCCGCCGCTCCTCCCGTCCGCGCTCGCCGTCGGTGGCGCGCTGGCCGCCGTCGCGATCGCCATGGCGACCGACGATCTCGTCCTGCGCATCCTGGGGGCGGCGGTGCTGGCCGCCATCGGCGTGGCGGTCATGGGCTCGCGCCTGCGCCGGCCGGTCGGCGTCGTCGGGGCGGCGGCATGACGGCCCCCCGGCGGCTGCGGGTCGCCTACATCGCGCAGAACGACGTACTCCCCCCGGACGACGGGGCGAAGATCCGCAACGCCCACCTGATCCGCGGGCTCGCGCGCGACCACGACGTGACGCTGGTGCTCACCTCCCCGCAGTCGGCCGGGCAGCTGGAGGCGCTGGCGGGCCTCGGGGTCACCCCCGTCGTGGTGCCCAAGCCCCGGCGCCGGTTCCTCTCGTACCTCCACCGGATGGCGACCGGGGTGCCCTTCGACCTCGCCCTGTTCGCCAACCCGAGCCTCACGCGCTGGCTACGGCGCCGGCGCGACGAGTTCGACGTGATCCTGGCGGTCAACGTCGCGCAGTCGATGAACGTGCCGCGCCCGGGGCGCGCAGGCGGGCCGGCGCTCGTCGTCGACACGGTCGACGTCGTGTACCTGCGCCAGGAGCGCGAGGTGCGCGACCAGGCCAACCCGGTCTCGCGACTGCGCAAGTTCGCGCGCGGGTTCGGGATGCGTCGCTTCGAGCTCGGCCAGCTGCGCCGCGCGCAGCGGGCGCTCGTGTGCTCGGAGACCGAGCGCGACCTGCTCGCGACGCAGGGCATCCACCACGTCACGGTGGTGCCGAACGGGGTCGACACCGCCGCCGCCTCGGCGGAGCGCCGGGGCACGAACGGGACCCCGTCGCGCACCGTCCTCTTCCCCGGCAACCTCGCCTACCCGCCCAACGAGAACGCCGCGGCGTGGATCTTCCGGGAGATCGCGCCGCGCGTGAGGGAGCTCGACCCGGAGCTGGAGCTGCTCGTCGCGGGCCGCGACGCGTCGTCGCGCCTGCGCTCGATGGCGCGCGACTCCCCCGCGAGCCTCGAGTCGCCGGTTCCGGACATGGGCGACTACTTCGCCCGCGCGGCGGTGGTGGTGGCGCCGCTGCGCACCGGGGGCGGCACCCGCATCAAGATCCTCGAGGCCTTCGGCTTCGAGCGGGCGGTCGTCTCGACCGGGATCGGCGCCGAGGGGCTCTCGGTGGTCGACGGCGAGCACCTGGTGCTCGCGGAGGGCACGGAGGAGATCGCCCGCGCGATCGTGCGGGTGGCCGGCGACGCCGGGCTGCGGGAGCGCCTCGGCCGCGCCGGGCGCGGGCTCGTGGAGGAGCGGTACGACTGGAGCGCGATCGGCGGGCGCCTGAGCCGCGACCTGCCCCGCTGGACGACACGCGACGAGGAGCCCGCATGAGCGAGGGTCAGGCGACGGTCTCGGTGGTCATCCCGACCGTCGGGCGCAAGGACGACGTCCTGGAGGTGCTCGACGCCCTGGCGGGCCTCGACGAGCGGCCCGACGAGGTGATCCTCGTCTGCAACGCCGCGACCGACGGGACCGCGGAGGCCGTCCGCGAGCTCCATCCCGAGGTCGACCTCGTCGAGCTCGACGAGAACCTCGGCACGGGCGCCCGCAACGTCGGCTTCGAACGGGCGACCGGCGACATCGTGCTGTCGCTCGACGACGACACGGTGCCGCTCACCCCCGACACGCTGGCGCGGGTGCGCCGGGCGTTCGCCGACCACAAGCTGATGGGCGCGCTGGCCTTCGCCGTCGTGCGCGCCGACGACGGCACCACCTGCAACTGGGCCCATCCGCGCGACCCCGCGCAGTGGTCCGGCCGCGCGTTCCGCTCGACCTACTTCCCCGCCGGCGCCGTCGCCTTCCGCCGCAGCGTCCTCGAGGAGGTGGGCTACTACCCCGCGCGCTTCTTCATGTGCGGCCAGGAGGACGACCTCGCACTGCGGGTGCTCGCCGGGGGGTACGAGATCTGGTACGAGCCGCGCATCGTCATCAGCCACGGCTTCTCGGGGGTCTCGCGCGCGCCGTGGCGCCGCGACTACTTCGAGCTGCGCAACTCGATCTGGATGGCGGCGCGCCTCTTCCCGGTGGTGGTGGCGGTGCCGTTCACGCTCAAGCGCACCGTGCTCCTCTCGGCCGACGCCGTGCGGTCGGGGCACGGCAGGTGGGCCGCCCGCGCCGTGCGCGACGCGGCGAAGGCCCTGCCCGCTGTGCTGCGCGAGCGCAAGGCGATCCCCCTCTCCGAGCTGATGCGCATCAAGAGGCTCCGCTCCGAGGGGCTCTGAGTGGGGCTCGCCGGACGGGGCGGCCGGCCCATCCGGGCGCTCCTGATCAGCCACTCCTACGTCTCGGCCGAGCTGGGGCAGGGCAAGGCGCGCGAGCTGGCGCGCCGGCCCGGCGTCCAGGTCACCGTCGTCCAGCCCGACCGCTTCTTCGAGCTGAACCGGTGGATGGACGCCGAGCGCCCGGCCGTGCGCGACTACGAGCTGGTCACGCTCCCCGTCGCCCTCCCCGAGGTACGCGGGCAGCGCCACGCCTACGTCTTCCGCCGGGGGCTGCTGTCGGCCATCCGGCGCGCGAGGCCCGACGTCATCGACCTCTGGGAGGAGCCGTACTCGGCGGTGTCCTCGCAGGTGCTCTCGCTGCGCCGCCTCGCGGCGCGTGACGCGCGTCTGGTGCTGTCGGTGAGCCAGCAGACGGTCAAGCGCTACCCGCCGCCCTTCTCGATCGGCGAGCGCATGGTGCTGCGCGGCACCGCGCACCTCGTCGGGCGCAGCCCCGAGGCCGTGGAGGTCGCCCGCGCCAAGGGCTATCGCGGGCCGGCGTCGGAGATCGGCCACGGCGTCGACCTCGGCCTCTTCCGGCCGCGCCCGCGCGAGGAGGCCCGCGCCCGCCTCGGGCTCGAGCCGGGCCCCATGGTGGGCTTCATGGGGAGGCTCGTGCACGACAAGGCGGTGGACGTGCTGATCGACGCGGTCGCCGGGCTGCCGCCGCAGGTGCGCCTCCTGATCGTGGGCGACGGGCCGGAGCGGGCCGACCTGGAGCGCCGCGCCGCCGCCGCGCTCGGGCCGCGGGCGCGCTTCCTGGACGGCGTCCCGATCGCCGACGTCCCGTGGGTGATGAGCGCCGTCGACGTCGTCGCGATGCCCTCGCGCAAGGAGCCCTGGGGGCGCGTCGCGATCGAGGCGATGGCCTGCGGCACGCCCGTGGTGGTCGGCGGCGGCATGCTGCCGGCGCTCGTGGGCGACCACGGCCGGGTGGTCCCCCCCGACGACGCGCCGGCCCTGCGCGCGGCGCTGGCCGAGGCGCTCGACGCGGACGCCCCCGGCCGCGCCGCGTCCCTCGACGCCGCGCGGGCCCACGCCGCGACGCACTCCTGGACGGCCGTGGCGGGCCGCTGGCACGACGTCTACCGGGAGGTCCTCGCCCGATGAGCGCGCGCGGAGCCGGGCGGCCGCTGCGGGTGGCCTTCGTCAACCACTACACCGGCCGCGGCGGCGCCGAGGAGATGCTGGTCACGCTGCTCGCCGGCATCGACCGCGAGCGCATCGACCCGGTGCTGCTCGTACCGCGCCCGGGCGACCTGCCCGACCGCGTCGCGGCGCTCGGCGTCGAGGTGCGCCGTGTGCGCGTGGCCGACGCGGTGCTCGAGGTGGCGCGCGGCGGCGCGGGCTCCCGCGCCGCGACCGCCCGGGCCGCGGCGGGCACCGCGTCGGCCGCGGTGGCGCATGCGGCTGCCATCCGCCGCTCGGGCGCCGACCTGGTCGTGACGAACTCGGCGAAGGCGCACGTCTACGGATCGCTGGCCGGCGCGATCGCGCGGCGGCCCGTGGTCTGGCGGATGCACGACACCATCGACTCGCCCGACTTCGCCGGCATGACGCGGCGGCTGCTCGTCGCCGTCGGCTCCCGCATCCCCCGCCGCGTGCTCGCCGTGTCCGACACGGCGTCCGCCGCGATGGTGCGCGCCGGGATCCCCCAGTCGAAGGTGGTCGTCCTCTACAACGGCCTGCCGCTCGACGACCTCGGCACGCCGCCCCCGCGGGGGGACGGCCCGCCGACGGTCGGGATGATCGGCCGGCTGACCCCGCTCAAGGGGCACGACGTCTTCCTCGACGCGGCGGCGCGGCTCGCGCGCGAGCGCCCGGGCACGCGGTTCCTGATCGCCGGCGCGGCGGCGCGGGAGGCGCCGGGCTACGCCGGCGAGCTCGCCGCCCGCGCCCGGGAGCTGGGGATCGCCGACGCGCTGGAGATCGAGTCCCCGTTCGACGACCTCGCGACGACCCTGTCGCGCCTGGACGTGGTGGTGCACCCCGCCGTTCTGCCCGACTCGCTGCCGACCACGATCATCGAGGCGATGGCCATGTCGCGCCCGGTCGTCGGCACCGACCTGGGCGGCCTGCCCGAGCTGGTCGAGGACGGACGCTCCGGCCTCCTCGTCGCCCCCGGGGACGCGGAGGCCCTGGCCGCGGCGGTCGAGCGCGTGGTGGACGACCCCGCCCTCGCCTCCGGCATGGGCGCCGCGGCCCGGGCCGAGGCCGAGGAGCGCTTCGAGCTGGGCGTCTTCACCGAGGCGCTGACCGCCCACCTGCTGGAGGTCGCCGGGCGCTGAGCCGGCGGGGCACGGGTCAGCCCGTGCCGGACACCGCGTCGATGAAGGGGGCCCAGGGGCGGGCGTGGCGCGCGATCACCGGCAGCGCCCGCCGCAGGCCGCGCCAGCCGTCGTCGCGCTCGTCGCCCCAGTGCAGGACGACGGGGGCCCAGACGGCGGCCCGGGCGGCGGCGAGCTCCTCGATGCCCGCGGCCACCTCCTCGGCGCTGCCGTAGAGGGGCGGGTACGACGGCAGGTAGACCGCATCGCCGCGGATGCACGGCGTGGGGTGGAAGCCGGTGAGGGCGACGCTCTCGGGGCCGCCGCACACCACCCGGTAGCGCCGGGCGAGCAGCGCGAACTGCCCGTCGTCGAAGCGGTTGAAGCCGGGGACGATCGCCCGCGGCCGGACCCCCGTCGCATGCTCGAGCTCCGCCTCGGCCCGGTCGAGCAGGGCCGTCAGGGCGGCCTCGTCGAGCCCGCACAGCTCGGAGCGGCGTCGCGGGGACACGAAGCGGGTGCGGTGGGTCAGGCCGTGCAGCGCCGGCTCGACGCGGGCGGGATCGAGGCCGCGGATCACCTCCGCCTCCTCGTCCAGCAGCCCGCGGTCGCCCACCGCGTCGGGGTCGAGGTAGTGGTGGCAGGGCCGCGGGGTGAGGGCGAGCATGTAGGGGACCCCCGCCTCGGCCATCAGCTCGTCGAACTGGCGGAACTGCCGCGTGCCCAGGGCGCGGGGGCGGTCGTGGGCCTCGGCGTGCGGGAACTCGTCGACGCGCACCAGCACGCGCGGCGGTCCGGGGGCCGCGTCGCCCAGGAGCGCCGCGCGGGCGCCGGCCTGCGCGGCGACGGACTGCCCCGCGTAGCCGATCGCGCCGGCCTTCATCGCCACCCGCTGCGCGGCGCGGCGCCAGGGCGCCACCGCCGGCCAGGCCATGGCCGCCGCCAGCTCGGCGGGCGTCGGGTCGCGCAGGGGCGCCTCGTCGTGGTCGAGCAGCAGCGCCAGCGCCCGCGCGTCGCCCGCGGGGAGGCCGCGCGGCGTCACCAGCCGCGCCGCCGTCGCGCGCGCGCGGCTCACGCGACGCGCGCCAGGGCGTCCCCGACCGTCAGAAGCTCGCCGTGGGCGGCGCACCGCTCGACCGCCCAGCGCAGATCCTGCGGCGTGACGCCGAAGCCGTCGGGCTCCCCGACGACGCCGTGCGTGTAGAGGATGAGCCACCCGCCCGCGCGTCCGCTGTCGTCGATCAGCGCGGCGAGGTGATCCCGGTCGAGGTTCCGCGAGTAGATCTGCTCGGCCCTCAGCATCGTCAGGTCGGTGCGCCCCCGGTTCACGCCGCCCTGCGTCAGGCGCAGGGTGGCGTAGTCGCGCGCCAGGCGGCGCTTGGCGGCAAGAGAGTACTCGCCGAAGGGGAAGGAGAAGTGCCGCACGGGCGCGCCGCCGAGGGCCTCGGACAGGATGGCGCGGCTGCGGGCGCAGTCGGCGGCGAGCTCGTCCGCCGAGCGGTACGCGGCCAGGTGCCGGTGGCTGTACGTGTGGCAGCCCACGAGGTGCCCGGCCGCGTCCAGGACCGCGACCTGGTCGAGGGTCGCCATGCGCTCGCCCGCCCCGCCCGGCGCCGAGCCCGCCAGGCCGGTGGCGACGTAGAAGGTGCCCCGCCCGCCCGCGTCCTCGAGCACGCGGGCGCCGGTGACGACGGCCGACGCCGGCACGTCGTCGAAGGTGATCGAGAACATCGCCGGCCGCCCGACGTGGACGGTGCGGGCCGCGACGCGCCGGGTGATCCACGGCCGGACGCCGGATCGCAGCCTGGCGAGATGCGGATCCACCTCGGGGATCGTAGGTCAGGGCCCGTGCCGGGCACCTCCCCGCCCGGCGGGGGGGACAGGGGGCGCGCGGAGTACGGGCCATCCGATCGTCCAGTGACGCGCCGGCCGCGGCCTCTCATAGACTCGCTCGGCCATGGACGACGCCGTGATCGGGCGTGCATTCCCGCACGCGCGGAGTCCTCGGCCATGGAGGCGGGCCGCCCGGGTACCGGCACGGTTCGCGCGGAACCGGCGGAGGTTCTGAGAGATTTTAATGCATCGGTCCCCGCTAGACTCGCCAACCCGCAACGGGTCCCACCGGCCGTAGGCCGTGCAGGCGCCCACGGACCAAGGAAGGGAGATCCACCGGTGACACCCCCCAGGCGCAACCGACGGCGGGCGCGCGGCGGCCTCAACGCCCTCGCGATCCTCGTGCTCGCCCTCGCGGCGGCTGCGTTCGCCGCCCTCCCGGCGATGGCCGCCACGCCGGCGCAGCTCACCCTCATCGGGACCTCTCCCGAGTACGACGAGGTGACGATCACCCTCCCGGACGGGTCGCCCGCCGACACCTCGCCCGGCCTCTTCCAGCTCGACGTGACCGTCGACGGTGTGACCGAGCGCCGCATCGCCTACTGCCTCGACAGCGAGCACGTCATCGGCATCAACACCCCGTACGAGGTGTCGCTGCAGACGGCGGCCGACGACCCGTCGCTGGGCAGCCCGGCGAACGGCCAGATCGCGTGGCTCATCCAGGAGACGCCCGCCCTCCTCGCCGCGGCCCCGGACCCCGAGCTCGAGGCCGGCGCGATCCAGATCGCGATCTGGATCATCGGCGACCAGGTGGACCTGACCACGCCGACCGACGACGCGGTCCTCAACGCCCGCGCCGCCGCGCTCGTCGCGGCGTCCGCCGGTCGCGGCATCGCCGGCCCGGTCGGCATCCAGGCCGCTCAGGCCTCGACCTGCGCCAACGGCCCGGGCACGACGCTCACGGTCACCGGCACGCCCGGCACGACCGCCTCGCTGGCCGTCACCGCGGGTCAGGGCGCGCTGAGCGCGAGCCAGGTCACGTTCGACGCCGCCGGCCGTGCCACGGTGACCCTGACCTCGGCCACGGTGGGCTCCGCCACGGTCACGGTGACCGCGCTCGGCGCGGACCTCACCCGGGCGACGCGCGTGGAGGGCGAGGTCCCGCAGGAGACCGGGTTCCTCGTGCCGCGGACCTACACGGCCTCCGTGTCGGTCGCGTTCACGGACTGCACCCCGCCGCCGCCGGTCGTGGTGCCGCTGACGCCGCCGGTCGTCATCGCGCAGACCCCGCGCCTGGGGCTGACCAAGCGCGCCCCGGCCTCGGTCCGCTCGGGCCGGGCGGTGCGGTACACGCTGGTCGTCCGCAACCCGAGCCGCACGGTGGCCCGCAACGTGGTGCTGCGTGACCGGCTCCCGAGCGGCCTGGCCTTCTCGCGCAGCAGCGTGAGGCCGTCCGGCGTCGGCCGCGTCCTGAGCTGGAACCTCGGCACCCTGCGGCCGGGCTCCCAGCGGGTCGTCCGGGTCTGGCTCACGGCGCCGGCGACGCTGCGCGGCGCGCGCACCAACGTCGCGACGGTGTCCGCCACCCGCACCCGCGCGGTGAGGGCGGCGGCGACGGTCCGGTTCACGCCGCCGATCCCGCGTCGCATCCAGCCGGCCGTCACGGGCTGACCCGCCGGCCGACGACCGTGACCGCGACCCCCGTCGGGCACACGCCCGGCGGGGGTCGCCGTCTTTCCGGACCCCGGGTCGCCTGGCGCGCCGGCCGCCGGACCTAACCGTTCGGACGCGCGAGACCACTCGTTCGTCCGGTTGTGGGCGCATCCGGCGCCGGCGGCCGGCGAGTAGGGTTGGAGGGCCGTGATCCGCCTCCCCGACCGAGCCCGACGCGCGAGGACGGCTCTCGCGACGCTTGCCGTGGGCGCGACCGCCCTCTGCCCCGCCGTCGCGATGGCCGCGCCGAGCACGCCGGCGATCACCGCCGCGCCCGGCCCGCTGACCAACGTCGCCGCGCCGACGTTCACCTGGACGGGCGACGCCACGACGTACCGCTGGGCGATCACCGACCCGACGGGCGCCGCGGTCGCGTCCGGGCGCGGGCCCGAGACGACGGCGACGCCCCCCTCCCGGCTCGGCGAGGGCGCCCACACCTTCACCGTGGTCGGCGTCGAGGAGCCGGACCCCCTCCTGCCCGAGCCGCCGGCGGAGTCGCCGGCGGCGGAGTCGCCGCCGGCGTCGGTCGGCTTCACGGTCGACACGGTCGCGCCGCCCGCGCCGCGCATCACCGTGCGGCCCTCGTTCCCGACCTCGGTGACGACCCCGCTCTTCGGCGTGGACGGCGTCGAGCCGGGCGCCGCCGCCGCGTGGAGCGTCGTCGCGGCCGGGGGCGTGACGGCCCAGGGCCCGGCCCCGCTGACCGGCTCGTCGGTGACCCTCGCGACGCTCGGCGCCGGCTCCTACCTCTTCCAGGTCGTCCAGACCGACGCGGCGGGCAACGTCAGCCCGGTGGCCTCGGAGCCGTTCGCGATCGTCGCGACCCTGACGCCCACAACGGCCAAGCCCACCGTGGCCAGGACCAAGCTGGTGCTCCCGAGGATGAACGTGCGACGGCTCTCACCGCGGGCGGGGGCCAGCATCCCGACGGTGAGCCCCGTGCTGACCTGGAAGCGCGGCCCCAGGGGCACGACGGTCTACAACGTCCAGGTGTTCCGGGTGGGCAGGGGCGGCGCCCGCGAGACCGCGGCGGTCCGCCTGACGAAGCTGCGGTCGGTGTTCCCGCGTGCACGCCAGGTGCGCATGAAGGGGCTCAAGCGCGGCCAGTGCTACGTCTGGCGGGTGTGGCCGTTCATCGGCGCCAGGTACACGGCCAAGCCGCTCGGCGTGAGCAACTTCTGCGTGGCGAAGCGGCCCGCTCCGCGGGGCCGCGCGGGCCGCTGACGGACCGGCGGGCGGGGGCGACCCGCGCCCCGGCGACGGCCGCGCCCATCCACTAGTCTTCGCCGCCGTGCCGACCTCGATCTCCTTCGCCCGCGGGGCTCCGTGCCCCGAGGCCCTGTCGGCGGATCTCATCGCCGAGTGCGCCCGCCGGGCGCTCAGCGAGGACGGGGTCCGCGTGCTCAGCTACGGGACGGGCCACGGCTACCCGCCCCTGCGCGAGCACCTCGCCGCGCAGCACGGGGTCGCCGCGGATGAGGTGCTGGTCACCAACGGCTCGCTCCAGGGATTCGTGTTCCTGCTCGAGACGCTGCTGTCGCCCGGCGACACCGTGGCCGTGGAGAGCCCCACCTACGACCGCGCGCTGCTGCAGCTGCGGCTCCACGGGATGGACGTCCTGCCGATCCCGGTGGACGACGAGGGCATGGACGTCGAGGCGCTCGCCGCCGCATGCGCCGCGGGACCCGTCCCGAAGCTGCTCTACACCATCCCCAACTTCCAGAACCCGTCCGGCGCCACCCTGTCGGCCGCGCGGCGCCGGCGCCTGATCGAGGTGTGCGACGCCCACGACGTGCTGGTGCTCGAGGACGACCCCTACGGGCGCCTGCGCTTCGAGGGCGAGGACCTGCCGGGGCTCTGGACGCTGGCGGGCCCGGAGCGGGTGATCTTCACCTCCTCGTTCTCCAAGACGGTCGCGCCCGGGCTGCGGGTCGGCTACCTCGTCTCGCCGCCGGCGATCGCCGCCGCGCTCAGCGCAGCCGCCTCGCGGACCTACATCTCCCCCGCCCTCCTCTCCGAGGCGGCCATCCACCAGCTGATCGCCGGCGGGGAGCTCGAGCCGAACATCGCGCGGGTGACCGCCCTGATGCGCGAGCGGCGCGACGCCATGACGGCCGGGATGCGCCACATGCCGGCGGGCACCGCCTCCACGCCCCCACTCGGCGGCTTCTTCTACTGGCTGACCCTCCCCGAGGGCCTGTCGGCAGACGCGCTGTTCGACGACGCCGCGGCCGCCGGCATCCAGTACGTGAAGGGCAGCGACTGCGTGCTGGAGGGCGGCGAGCGGACCCTGCGCCTCGCCTACAGCGGCGTCTCGCCGGCGGAGATCGAGGAGGGCATGGAGCGGCTCGGCGCGGTGTTCAGCGCCGCCGCTGTCACCCCCGGGTAGCCCGCACCGTGGCCGGCGACCACCTGCCCGCGCGGCGCCCGCCCGACCCACCGCCCCGGCCCCCCGAGGACCGCGAGGGCCTCGACGAGCGCCAGGTGCGCCAGCTCGCCCTGGCCGGCGCGCTCGTGCTGATCGTCAGCCTGGTGCTGATCTTCGTGATCGAGAACAGCGAGCAGGTGACGGTCTCGTTCGTCTTCTTCTCGGCGGAGATCTCCCTGATCTGGGTGATCGTGCTCTCGGGCCTGGCGGGCGCCGCGGTCGGCGTCCTGCTGTACCGGGTGGTGCGCCGCCGCTGGTTCGGCGGCGCGTAGTTCACGAGGACCCGTGGCCTACCGGCCGCGCCCGCCCCGGGCCACGGCTGCCGACAGGTCGAGCGCCAGCGCCAGCAGCAGGAAGCCCGCCCAGACGTTCACCGGGTCGAACAGCAGGGGCTCGCGGTCGCCGATGCGGTCGGAGATGAACCAGACGACGAACCAGATCAGGACCACGGGGCACCTCCGGGGCGGCGGGGACGCCCGGGATCGTGGCCGCCCGCCGGGACGCCGTCATCCGTAGTCCGCCGCACCCGACGAGACCGGGGGAGCGGAGCGACACCCGGCCGACCGCCCGACACGATCCGGGTGGCGAGGAACGACGGGCACCGCGCGCGCCGCCCCGCCACCGACCGGACCGTCCTGTGGTTCTTCGGTGTCCAGTCCCCGCCGAAGGCGGCGACGCCGTCTGCAAACCGACGCGTCAGCGGCGGTCTGCCGCCACCGGTGAGCCGCTGGAGCGAACCGTATGCGTCAACGCTCAGCCGAGCATCTCGTTGACCGCCTCGGCCGACGAGGCCGGGAAAGCGGAGCGGACGATCCGGGTGGTGGGGAACGACGGGCACCGCGCCCGCCGCCCCGCCACCGATCCCATCATCCTGTGGTTCTTCGGCGTCCGGTCCCCGCCGAAGGCGGCGACGCCGTCTGCAAACCGACGCGCCAGCGGCGGTCTGCCGCCACCGGTGAGCCGCTAGATGACGTGCTTACAGAGGTTCCGAACGCCTGAGCGGTAGTCCGGGCCTCCCGAGAG
>VFQN01000553.1_pt1 | contig 68560 bp, 58 predicted proteins | sample 3512371 | NCBI WGS metagenome assembly VFQN01 (sample SAMN10412370, study PRJNA504923) | tailings metagenome | isolation source: Replicate 2 from Balatoc abandoned mine | place: Philippines: Itogon, Benguet | collected 2017-08-28 | reverse complement strand
TTAATGTACTTAACTGATTTTTAAATTCAGTCCAGTCATTTAGGGGGCTAAGACATTGCAACGAGACGGGTGTAACACCATTTTTGTTTACCTTTGCCTTTCGGGCAATGAGCTTAATTGGATAACGCATAGCTTGGTCTATTTTTAGGTCTATAAAAGTGTTACCAAGCTTAGTAAAGTTAGAATTGAAGTAAATGCTGAGATGTTTATAAATGTTTAAGAACCAGCATTTAGTGTTAAGATAGATAAAGGAAAGTAAAGTTATTTTTGCGGATCAGAACAGTCTTGAGCACCGTCCGGTCCGCAAAAGCGTCTCAATCGAGGCGCTTTTTCGTTTATTTAATCTTTCATTCACTTCTCTTGAGCGTATATCCAGCTTTATTTGTTGATCTTCATGGCAACTTTATTCTATCGTTCATCTAAAAGAAATTGTCAAATGAGAAATTCAGTTACACTTTCCGAAACATTGAATGAATTACGGACGAAGGGATATACGGAAGATTTCAACGTTCGGACAGATTGCATCATCTGTCGGGATGGGCAATTCAGTTTGCATCCGGAAGACTTCATAGTTGATCATTACTACAGGTTTGAAGGAGAAACCAACCCTTCCGATTCGGCCATTCTGTATGCGATTTCATCAGAGAAACACAACCTGAAAGGCGTATTGGTGAATGCTTATGGAATTTACAGTGATCCTATATCTGACGCTTTAATGGAAAAGTTAACGATACAAAAATGAAATCGATTATACTATGGTTTGCAAATGGGCAACGAATTTTCATACATTTTGCCAGGATTGCTATATTAGTGTTGATGGTTTGGATAGGCGGATTAAAAGCTTTCCAATATGAAGCAGATGGTATTGTACCTTTTGTAACGAACAGCCCGTTCATGAGTTTTTTCTATTCGAAAAAAGCGCCAGAATACAAGGACTACAAAAACCCGGAAGGTAAAGTTGTTCAAAAGAACATTGATTGGCATGAGAAAAACGGGACCTATGCTTTTTCTTATGGATTAGGCGCCGTGATCGTTATAATCGGACTACTGACATTTCTTGGAATCTGGTATGCCAGGATTGGATTCATAGGAGCTATGCTGACATTTGGCATGTCTATCGTGACGCTCAGCTTTCTTATAACCACACCCGAAGTGTGGGTACCTAATCTGGGGGGCGACTATCAAACACCTGAATATGGTTTTCCTTATTTATCGGGTGCAGGAAGACTGGTGATCAAGGATATCATTATGATGGCGGCAGGTTTGATTTGCGCTTCCGATAATGCGAAGCAACTGTTGCAGTCAAAAACTCCACTTCGCCCGTAGAAAACCAATATGCGAGAGGGCATCAAAGCGATTGTAAGATGCAAAAAAAGATTGCCATACAAAATCCAGGTCGAGGTTGGTTTGCACATTATAACGAAGCGTGGGAAACAGAATCAACAGATTGGTACCAGGTGCATACACCACACTCATGCTTCCACTTAAAATGGGTGTAATTTCTTTTGAGGCATTGACCAGGAAATTCCATTTGGTTGGCATCAGGTTGCGGGGAGATACCTGAAACACCAATGTGTTCGGGCTATCCAGGGGATCATCCCAGCCTTTATCATTGAATAAAAAAGTTGTTGATACATACCAGCCCTTTTTAAAAATATAATCACCTTCCAGCACTACTAATAACCTGGAAAGTCCGTCTTTCTGCCTGGCATGAAATTGTACCTCTCCTTTAAAGCCGGCATCTTTGATATTTCCGGCCCATCCAAGTCCGGCTGTAAAATTCCCCTGGTAAAATCCGGCATTGCCCTGCAGATCGTATTGCCGATAGTTGGTAAAATAGTTGGCCGCTATTATGGGTCTGCTTCGTGTACCCGCCACCGCGAGTTGTGAACAAGATTCGTAGCCACCGGTTTGGAAAAATCTTTATTCAACCGGATCCATTGCAAATCTTTGAGATAACCGTTAAAAGCCCAAACTGATTTACGGGAAGCTGTATCCTGGGCAATCAGCATAACTGGTGCACATAAAAATGCTATGAACAGAATCCTTTTCATAAGCTATCCATGAGGAAATTCAGTGGAAACAGCAGCAGTATCTGAGGCAACCCGACCATCGACCAGGGTGATCACTCGGCGTGCTCTATCAATAACCCGCTTGTCGTGCGTAGAAAAAAGAAAGGTCATATGCTCTTCGCGATTTAGTTTTTCCATCAGGTCGAGCAGGTTGGAAGCAGCAACAGAATCCAGGTTGGCGGTGGGCTCATCTGCCAAAATGAAACGAGGCCTGGTAGCCAACGCTCTTGCAACTGCCACCCGCTGTTGCTGGCCTCCTGATAACTGTGCCGGTCTCACATTCATTTTATCCTCCAGTCCGATTTCTTTAAAAAGCTGAAGCAGTCGGGCTTCGCGTTCCTTCTTTTTGATACCCTGTAACAACATGATAAACTCCGCATTTTCTTTGGCCTTCAAAACCGGAATAAGATTGAAGGACTGAAAAACAAAACCGATATTATACAGCCGGAAATCAATCAGCTCGGAAGGAGAAAGTTTTGTAATATCAACCTCGTTGATGTAAATATTTCCTTGAGTGGGTTTATCCAGGCCACCAATCATATTCAGAACAGTTGTTTTACCAGATCCGGATGGACCAACAAGTGCGGTAAATTCACCTTCTTCTAAATGAAGATGCACATTGTTGACAGCGTATACCGGAATCGTGTCGGGGTTATACACTTTGCTGATATTATGCGCATCAATAACGGTTTTAGGCATAGTGGTTCATTTATCGTTTTAATGCTTCCACCGGGTTCAGCCGAAGCGCTTTTACTACAGGTAACAGGCAGGAGAAAACAGCCGTACCAATAACCATCATCAGGATCGGAAAAAGTTTTTCGCCAGGGAAAGATGGATAGATCATGGTGCCATAGCCAAAGCTGGCCAGCATCTCTTCACCCATGCCAGAAAGATCAAGACCATGTTTTTGAAAATACAGAATCACCAGCCAGGACAGCAACAAACCAACCGGCGTTCCTGCAATAGTGAGAAAAACCGTCTCCATGAAAACAAGCAAAAAAACCTTGATCCTGGAAGTACCCAGGGCTACCATCATTCCAATTTCTCTGGTACGTTCCAGCACCGACATCAGCATGGTATTCAGGATACCAAAAGCCAATGCAATCAAAATGATGAGCATAATAATATAAGAATATTGGTCAACCGTATTAACCATGAGATCGGTTTCCGGGGACAATTCTTTCCAGGATTCAACGAGCAGAGAGGGCGCCAGTTGACGCAGTTGATCACCTGTTTGAGAAACCATTTCATCATTGTTAAGCAGGATGGCAAGCTGATGGAAGGAATCACCAGTAAGCAATAATTCATTCAGGGTTTGCATGGTAACATACACATTCAGTTCATCCAGCGGAGTATTGCCCGACTGATAAATGCCGGTCACCCGAAAGGCCGCGGATACCAGGTTGTCTGTAGCGTCTGAAAATGTCAGCACCAGTTTTGAACCTGTTTTCAGTTTCAATTTATCTGCCAGTTTTTTGCCAATGAGGATCTCATTTTGCTTATTGGGATGAAACCCCTCACCCGTTTGAATTTTTTGTTTCAACTGCGAGGTGGCATATTCCAATTCTGGAACTACTCCATTGATCTGAACACCTGCACTGCTGGTGGTAGTCACCAACATACCCTGTACAATGGATCTGGGGGCAGCTATTTTTACCTCGGGCAGGGCCTGAATCCTTTTGAGCAGGAGGTTTCCATCAGGAAGAACATAAGAAGGGTGGTATTCATTTTTAAATTCCGGATGTTGCATCTGGAGATGCCCCACTTCTGAATCAATCACGGTTCTGATCCTGCTTTTCATCATGCCTTTATACAAAGCGAGCACCCCCATGCCAGCAGAAATACCGATGGCAACAGAAAGCATGATTACAATGCTTCTTGCTTTGTTTCGCCCGATATTTCTCCATGCCAGTAAGAAAATCATAGGTAGTTATTTTTTCATGGCAGTCACCGGGTTAAGCCGAATTACTTTATAAACAGGATACAGTGATAAAACAAGTCCGATGATCAAAACAGCCAGTGCCTGGCTCAAAAAAATGGAGGAACTGGTAGAAGTTGGAAAGATGGCTTCGAAACCAAATCGTTCATAGGCGTTGGCTGTTTCTCCACCTATTCTGATGGGGTATTTCTTCAGGTAATAAACCAGCGGGATACTGGCAATTAAACCTGCTAAACATCCAATCAAAACGGTCAAAACAGATTCTGTTAAAAAGAGTTGAACCAATTTTGATTTTTTCATACCGATGGCAACCAGCATGCCCATTTCAAACTTTCTTTCCAGCATCATCATGAGCAGTGTACTGAAAATGCCAAAAAAGATGAGCAAATACAACACCCCTTGTACCACTTTCATGTTATTGGAATCGGTCTGGATATGTTGTTTGATATCGGGCATTAATTCTTCCCAGGTCATCACTTAATATTGATCACCGATTTGTTTGCTAACCTGCTTTGCGGTTCGGTTGAGATCTTTGTCTGAGTGAAGTGAAAGTACATATGAGGTAATGAACTGTTGTGCACTGAAAAACTCCTGCGCAACTGGCAGGGGCATATAAAGTAATTTATCATTCAGTTGCGGAGATCCAAACCTGAGTAAGCCTTTAACCGGGTATTTTCCTGCTGCAGTTGCTCCATGGTATCCCTGACCAATCAAAACCACTGTATCCTGCAGAGAAATTTTAAGTCGTTTTGCCAATCCCTCCGAAACCATAACCCCTGTATCCCTGTTGTTAAGGTATATACCAGTTACAAGGCGGGCTTTTAAACCAGTAATGTTATTTTCAAGCGCCGGTTCGACTCCAATAATAAGACAACCTTTAGTAAGTGCCTCTTCAGAGGCCAGGGCGAAGCCTTCCAGGCGCGGCGCAAACACCCGAATATTATTTGAGGATTTGATAGCATCTTTTATCCTGCTTTCATCTTCAAAACTGTTATCAAGTATTTGTTCCTGTTGGTATCCCATTTTATGTACCTGGATATAACCCGTATAAAAGCTCACTACATTTTTAACCAGGTTTTCAAACACACCCTGTTTCAAACTTTCTGCGATAGTGGATAGTACAACTGCAAAAAAAACAGCAGCCACCGAAATCAGGGTTCTGCTTCGGTTGCGCCACAAATTTCTCCATGCCAGTTTGATGATCCACATCGTTTACTGTATAAGGTTTTTCATTTTTTCAGTGGTAAAAAATGGGTCATCCATTTTTCGGTTATACTGAATCACTTTATAGATCATGATTGTCTTTTGTCCGGATTTTTCCATGGGCAGCATTTCAAAACGGGTAGGAATGATCCTGCCATCCATCTCTCTGATGTCGGATGCATTCATGGTATTAACCAGGCTTCCATCTTCATCATAAAACCGGGTATGCAATTCCAGGTAGTCGGTTTTATCAATACAAACCAATAATTTACCCCAAACAACAGCAGCTTCCGGTTTGGGAATCATTTGAATGATGTAACAAGTGCGTTTATCGATGACCGTATCTCCCACTATACTGTGGTTGTAATCTTCGACTATGGAAGATTCCTTAACCAGGTCGTCATTGGTGAAATCAGTGCCCATCCACGACTGGCTCATCATGGAAGGGGGCAGTTTGATAATTTTTTCCAGGGCGGGCAACCAGTTCCAGACTTCTTTTTTTCTTTTCAGGTAAACGATGCCTTTGTCTTTAACGGGTGCTTGAACCAGGATCGTGGCTAAATCCCTGCCCTTGACCCAGGTTTTAACAGTCATCTCGCGCGACCAGCTGGGCCGGATGGTTTGAATAGTGATCTGAGCCTGGGAAGTAGTACCCCGCATCTTAGCATCTGCTGCCTGAACTATCTCCTTAGCAGTTTGACCGTAAAAACTGAATTGGCAAAAACAGACTAAAAGCAATACTGCCGGCTTCATACCTATCCTAATTTAAGGAAAACTACTCTCCTCCCCGGGATTTAGGTATGAGCGGAGTCAAGTCAGCAACTGATTATGAGAGATTTATTCCGACTTTGGCAGGCCAGCATTCAGCAATCCGGACAACGATTTGGAAGTGCGGTTTTCGGAGCTGTTGAGGTAAACTACTTTTGCATTTTTCAGCAACCAGTTATCGCAGACCAACATGGAATCCTTTTTACCGTCTTTGGTTTACCATTTATTCCAAACCCAGGCAATTACCCAGTCCTGGTTGCGGTCTTTATTGTGCAGTGAAATCAAAGAAAAAGGAGTATTGGTGGTTGAGGAATACGCATTGCGCCATTTGCGCAACTCCGCTTCCACAGTTTCCTTATTAGTGCTCACCCATACGCCATTGGGCCAATCAAAAACAGTGCTGTCAGCCAGGTAGAAGGCCATGTCAGTAGGGATATCGGAATCCCAGGCCTGGTACAAATTGGCAATGGTACCAGCCAACTGAGGATCACCGGCCTCCCAGTTTTTGAGCACTACTGTGGCGGGTAATTCAGGCATTATAACCAGCTCAGCAGAATCAGCTGCCGGAGTTACCTGCTCAACAGGAGCATTACTTGAACAAGCGATAAGTATTACGCAAAAGCAGATTAACAGTAGTTTTTGAATCATAGCATTCAGGTTGATAACATTAAAACAAACCTGAATATAATTAAAAATGGCCATCATAGGGATGGCCATTTTAAAAGGGTAACCGGTTTAATTATAATTTATCAATCCATTCCTTTACCTCTTCTTTGGTTTTACCAGAGGCTTTTTGAATGCGACCGAGCAACTCATCTTCTTTACCTTCTACGTAAGTGAGGTCGTTGTCAGTCATGTCTCCATACTGCTGTTTGATCTTACCTTTAATAATATTCCAGTTGCCTGCTATTTTTTCTTTCCACGCTTCCATAATGATGAAGTTTAATTGTTAACAAATCGCTTTTACAAGCATTTGTATTACATCGTAAAAGAACCATGCCGGCTTGAATATGCGGTGGTGTGTAGAAACAGTACCCCAAATCATACCGACCAATCCCATTAGTTCCCTGTTTTTAAAGAAAGAATATAGGTAGCCATCAGTTTGGCATCATCTTCTGTCAGCGTCGGATGTGGTGTCATAACCGGATGGCCCCAGGCACCTGAACCTCCCTGGATGATTTTCAGGGCCAGGAGGCTGACATACCCCTTGTTTGCGGGATATCGTGCAGCGATAGACTCGAAAGCAGGGCCTTTGGATCTTTTATCCTTTTGGTGACAGGCATAACAATCGGAATAAGCAATCAGCACCTCTCCTTTTTGTATTTCTTCCGGAGATAGCGGCTCATCCAACCCCTCGATTTTTTTGATATAATCTTTTTTAACGGGCTTCTGTTCCGGAGCAGGATCAGTACAGGAGAGCAGGCCTAAACCAAAGGCATAAACGAAGATCAGGCAGGCGAGTCGCTTAATTGGTTGCACGCTGTTTAAATATTGCTCAATTGCAGCAAAGCTATGGAATCTGCTGTCATCCGCTTATACAATCGAAGTAAGTGCAGAGTAGGTGAATTCCGTCCAATGTGAAACCGGATGGTTGATACCACATCGCTGTGCAAGCAAGGTAAGTATTTGGGACGGAGTAGAGCTATTTTTTATAAGTGTATGCAAACTTTCGGCGCCTTCCGATTTGGAGAGTTTATAGCCAGCCTTATCTGTAAGCAAGGGATGATGAAAGTGAACAGCAGTTGCATAAGTGTTGTTGTCCAATGAATGACTCAAGGCCACCTGCGCAATACTGCTTTCCAGCAGATCAACGCCCCGCACTACCAGGTTTACGCCAAACCTTGTATCATCTACTACTGAACACAACTGATAAGCAGGTGTACCATCTCTTTTCCGTACGATAAAATCTTGCATGGAAACAGGGAAAGAATAAGCGCGTCTTTCTCCATTGAACATTTGCAGGAATTGCGACTGCTCCGGGGTTCGATAACGCCAATTCAAGCCTGGATCATCCAGCGAATAACTGGAGCTGCAATTTCCTGTGCAACCAGACTGGAGGCCGGCTTTTTGCAAATCCGTTCGGGTGCAGGTACAGGGATATACTAATCCTTTTTGCCTCAATTCATCCAATGCTTTTGTATAACTATCCATCCGGTGTTGCTGCGACCAGCACTGCAAAAAATCAGCCTCCGTTTTTGGTCCCTCCTGGTAAGGCAATTCAAAAAAACGCAAGGTTTCAAAAATGTTTTGAAGGTATTCAGGCCGAAAGCGATCCCGATCCATATCATCAATTCGCAGAAGAATTGAAGCGCCGGTATTTCGGGCTATCGTTGCCGTTAGTATAAAGGAATACAGGTTGCCCAGGTGCAGGTAGCCGCTGGGTGTAGGTGCATAGCGGGTTTTATGAACGATTTCAGCTGGCAAGGATGTCTTCAATACGTTGCAATTCATCTGCAGTAAATTCCAGGTGTTTCAGACAGCCTACCGCATCTTCCACCTGTTCAGGTTGACTGGCGCCTACAATCACAGAAGTAATTCTTGGATCCTTGAGTACCCAGGCATAGGCCATCTGGGCCAGGCTCTGACCGCGCTCTTTAGCCAGTTCATCCAATTGTTTCACTTTCGCAATGGTTGACGGAGTGATCTGCTCCGCTTCAATGGCTCCATTGCCCAGTGGTCTGGCAGCCCTTGATCCCTCCGGTATGCCTTTCAGGTATTTGTTGGTTAAGAGCCCCTGCGCCAATGAAGAAAAAGTAATGCATCCCATACCTGTATACTCAACTGCATCCAGTAATCCATTTTCCACCCATCGATCCAGCATGGAATATTTGGGCTGATGAATCAGACAGGGCGTTCCCAACTCCTTCAACAACTTTGCAGCCTTTCGGGTTTCTTCCGCACTGTAACTTGATATACCTACATACAAAGCTTTCCCCTGGCGCACAAGCAGGTCCAATGCCGCCATGGTTTCTTCCATCGGCGTATCAGGATCCGGCCGGTGATGATAAAAGATATCGACATAGTCTAATCCCATGCGTTTCAAACTCTGATCCAGGCTGGCAACCAGGTATTTTTTTGATCCCAGATCGCCATAGGGACCCGGCCACATGGGCCATCCTGCTTTGGTGGAGATGATGAGTTCATCGCGATAGCGTCCCAACTCTTCTTTAAGGATCTTGCCAAAATTGGTTTCAGCAGCTCCAGGAGGCGGACCATAATTATTCGCCAGATCAAAATGAGTGATGCCCAGATCAAATGCCATGAATACAATGGATTTTGATTTGGCATAAGGATCCAACTCACCGAAATTATGCCAGAGACCAAAGGAGAGAGCAGGTAGTTTTAACCCACTTTTACCAGCGCGACGGTACTGCATTCCAGTATAACGATCAGGATTAGCCGAATACATGGTTGTTTATTTCTTGTTGAGGAGTTTCATCTGAACAGGATCCCAGTGCAGGATCCGCTGCTGAAAATAACTGTCATTGCAGGCAATACAGGGAGCAGCTGCACGGAATCCAAAGCTAATATCCTCAATCACCGGTTTACCCGTACGCATGGCTTCAAAAAAATTCATGAAATGATCGAGGTGATCATCATAACCGGGAGGATTGACAAATCGAATCGGCTCCTTTTGAGGTCTTTGGTGATCAGCTTGTGAATAGCGACTGTTATACTGTTTACGTAATTCCTCCTGCATAGCTGCAGGATAGGTTTCCAAAGCATCCCAACCACCAATCCCAGGCGCTTTCGGCATGATGCTGTGCGTGAGTTCCAGGTCGCGTCCCCCAAGCTTCAACACCCCTTCATCCCCAATCAAACGAATGGAACTGGTATCCCCTCCTCCACTGATAAAATTGACCCTTAGTGTTAGTTGAAATGCAGGGTGCTGAGCAGTAGCAGGATAATCCATAATAGCAGTCATGATATCCGGTACATCGCGTCCGTCCTTCCAATGGGCGAGCTGGCCACTTGCATAAATTTTAGTGGGACCAAGAGACCCCGTTATAAAATGCACGCCTGATAACAGATGCACAAAGAGATCGCCTGCTACTCCAGTTCCAAAAGCCCGATAATTTCGCCACCAGAAAAACTGCTTTGCATCAAAAGGAGGTTTTTTCGAGCCACGGATAAATCCATCCCAGTCTACAGTTGCAGTAGATGCATCCAGTGGCATGGTGTATTGCCAGGCCCCCATTGCGCTTTGCCGATCATAGGTAGCTTCTACGAGATTCAGTTTACCAATCGCGCCAGCGGTATATAATTCCTTTGCTTTTGCATAGTGCAGGCTGCTCACACGCTGGCTTCCCACCTGCATGATGGCACCTGACTGTTGCTGTACTGCAATAAGGGGCAGTCCTTCCGAAATTTTATGAACCACGGGCTTCTCCCCATAAACTGCTTTCTTTTTCTGCATAGCATAAGTGGCAATCGGGGCATGCCAGTTATCACTGGTTGCTACAATAACCGCATCGATATCAGATCTGTCAATAAGCGCCTTATAATCCATCGTTGTGAAAAGGTCAGCGCCATAGATTTCCTTCGCGCGAGTCAGGCGGCCCTGGTAAAGATCACATACTCCGGCGAGTTCAACACCCGGCACTTTCAGTGCTGTTCTCAGGTTGCGATGCCCCATGATTCCCATCCCTATAACGCCAACCCGTATCCGATCATTGGCATTGATTTGTTTAGTCGTTGGCGTGAGTATAACTTCCTTTTCGCTGCCAGCTGCCTCACTCATGGATGGGAGGGTTAAAGCCAATGCAGCAGAGCCGAGCCCCTTTATAAAATGACGGCGACCGGCTGCTTTTCGGTTAGACATGCTTGTTAATTTAAACAGATAATCGTTTCCTCACCCGGCTCAGGGTTTCCAGGGTAACACCCAGAAAAGACGCAATGTATTTTATGGGTACCCGGTTGATCAGGTGCGGGTAATGCTCTACAAAATACTGGTATTTATGATCAGTACCCGGGATGCGCGCAACAAAAGCTCTGCCTTCCGCATCCTGGTAATACCGTTGCAGCAACTTTCTTCCTACAATATTGAACTCTAGGTAATTCCGGTAAAGGGTTTCGAGGTCAGCATGACTGATCACCAGTAATTCCGAATTTTCAATTGCCTGGATATTTTCGTTGAAAGGTGCCTGGTCATTCAAACCGGAGATGGATGTCACAATTTCATTGTCAATTGAGATCCAGGTAGTAATATCCTTGTCTTCATCTTTTATGAATCCCCGGATGGCCCCTTTGGAGATAAAATAAAGGTGGTGGCAAACCTCACCACTCCTGAGCAGCATTTTGCCTTTCCGAACCGTTTTTGTTGTAGCCTTTTGCTTAAGAAAATCAATAATCTCCGGGGTAAGCGGGTGCAAACTGCCCAGCAATTGAACTAAGTGGGAAATGTCCGGAGCGCTTTGATTTACCATGGTTTACAAATATCGGATGAGGCCTTTATTCGGGGCTTTGATTTATATCAAACGAAATTTTCAAGAAAAAAGGTTGACAATAATCAAATGAATCTGCCTTTAAAGTATAAAATAGTGGCCTATCTGACACTGATTTTACTGGTTTTCACTTATTAAAAAGCCCAAAATCTGTATTTTTTACAAATTATTTCCTAAATTTTACCCATTCACCACAGGTCTTAAAACACAACATTTGAAAGAAGTTTGAGTTTCTAATATTGTGACCATCAATGCATATGAGTAGTAGTAAGCATCATTTGACCGAGTTTCTGAATTCACTTTATCCGCTGAGCAGTAAAACGGAAGAGCTGATCAGCCAGCACTCCTATACCATTACGTTAAAGAAGGGGGCTTTTTTGTTTAAACCGGGCATGGACCATCGCACCCTTTATTTCCTGGTCAAGGGCGTTGTGAGAGGGTACCGGAAATTCAAGGGCGAAGAAATCACCACCTGGCTGAATGAGGAGCAGGAAATGATTACCAGTATCAGTAATATCGGCCTTGAACAGGAATGTGACGAATATATTCAGACACTGACAGAATGTGAATTCATCGGTATTGCCGCAGATATGGTTGAATTCCTGTTTGCAAACTGTCCCGAGATTCCTGTCATTACTAAGTTATTATTGGAAGACAATTACCGGGGAGCTGAAGAAAGAGCATTCATCAGCAGAATTCCTTCCGCGGAAGACAAGTTCTTTCGTTTCGTTGAAAAACACCCCGGACTCATTAACCGGATTCCGTTAAAGTATTCCGCCTCCTACCTGGGAATGCGGCTCGAAACACTTTGCCGGATCAGAAGTAAGCGAATTTTAACCACCTAATTCCAACCGACCCTGCTATGATCACGGTTCTTGCTCATACCAACCAAACGAATACACCCGGACTTAGTTCCTCGTCTATGCCTTTGGAATTAGTCAGCGACGAAGATTTGCATTTACCAGTTGAGTTGGCTGCCCACATCAGCGATTGCCAGGTTGCAGCCATCAGCTTTTTGGGAGTTACAAAATATTTTGTGCGAAAAGGCCTGGCAGAATGGTTAGGCTTTCCGGATATTCAACAACACCTCTATAAAATACCAACCCAATGTGATGACACCCTGATAGTTGCTGATATGGAACAATTGACTTCCACCTATGCATCCTATCAGATTCAATTGCCCGCACAAATCCAGTTTTTGGCTTCTGTACCAATCAGACTGGATGCAGGTTTCAAATCCGGTTGTCTCAGTATAATGGGGGTGGAAAAAAGAGAGGGACTGAGTGAAACCCAGGTTATAGCGCTGGAAAAAATTGCCCAGCAAATTGGCCGGTTGCTGGTCTCCAAATTACAAAACAAGCAACTCCTGGAACATAAAAACGATCTGTTACTCGCGGCCTCTAAAAAAACGGAGTTGAAAACAGAAGAATTCAGGCAGGAACTGAAATATATCGCTTACAAGATGCACGAGGATTTTGCCCAGACCCTGGCAGCCACCAAACTATACCTTGAATTTGCGGAAGACGATCAGCACTCCAATAAGCACTTTTTGCAGATTTCAAAAGACACCATTGAGCAGGTGATCCAAAAAATGCGCACCCTTTGCCGTACGATCGCACCTCATCCCATTGAGAGTATATAAAAAAAAAGAGACGTATCACTACATCTCTTGTCGCCACTGCGGTAGATAATTCGGTTGTCAGAGGCCAGATTAATTGCTTTCAGAGGCATGGACTGAAAAAACGGGCCTTACATTGTTTTTCAGGAATTGGATTTTATGTTGGATTCGTCCATAGTAAACAAACTTGAGGCCAATTTCCCCTTGCAGTCCCCCAGATTATTCACGTGTTATTCACTACATATTGAAATATTTTCGATTCTTCGTAATTCTCCTATAGCGTTTTTACGGCTTAAACGCTGCCCGAAAAAGCTAAAATTCGCTAACTTGAATATGGTTCGGGGATTTTTGCACGTTAGGTAAGGCAACTCTTTTCTGGCACTGATCGTCTATTCGATGACTTTGCCATCTGATCTGGTTAATAAAAGGACTATTAGTATGCGGTATAAATCAGCAGGCTTATTATTCACTATCCTAGTGATTGCCACTCTATCCATTAGTGCCTACCCTGGCAATAAAACAATCCTATCCGGTTCCAAAATGAGCTTTTCTGACAGCAGCATCGCTGAAGCGCCAGCTATTGGTGTGTGGATTTCTGTCTACCACGGATTAGGGCTGGATTCCCTCGGGCTCTCTGCAGATGCATTTGAGAAGGCCATTCGCGGCTGGGAGAAACTGAAAACAAAGGGAGAACTATCCAATTCATCCATTCTCAGTATTGCGGATTTCAGTCAGCCGAGCACCTCTAAAAGATTGTATATCATTGATCTGGAAAAAAATCAATTACTCTTTCATACCTACGTGGCGCATGGGCGCAATTCCGGAAAGGACCAGGCGGTTGCCTATTCCAATCGTGCCAAATCTCATATGAGCAGTCCGGGTTTCTATCGCACGGAATCTACTTATTATGGCAGTAACGGGTATTCTTTAAAATTATCCGGACTTGAAAAAGGCATTAATGACAACGCACTTCGCCGGGCGATTGTGGTACATGGAGCAAATTATGTTTCCGAATCGCTTATCGAAAGCCAGGGCTACCTGGGCAGAAGTTATGGTTGTCCGGCTATTCCGACCTACCTGGCACGTCCTATCATCAACACCATAAAAGATGGTTCCTGCCTGTTTATTCATGCGCCGATTCAACAGTATGCCCAGAACAGCAGGCTGGCTAACTAGTAAATTACTTTAACAGGTTTTTTAATAGTATCCAGGAACTTTTCATTCCTGAAGCAGTGCCGGATCCCGACTCATTTAATCCAAAGGAAGCCTGACCAATTACGATATCGATATCGCCATCACCATCGGCATCAGCATGGTCCATGGTTAGCCAGTTCCCATTTTTAAGAACAACTCTTCTTATGCTCCTTGGGACTAACTATATCTGGATTACTAACGCAGAATTCACTGTTTTATAAAGACAGACTTAGAATAGGTTAACAGGCTTGATTATATTTGCTGTTTAATTATTGCTTATGTTGAAGATCGGCGTTTTTGGTACCGGGCATCTTGGAAAGTTTCACCTTAACAACTGGAAAGAAATTGCCGGCGTTGACCTGGTCGGCTTTTTTGACCCCCATGACCAGACGGCAGAAGAAGTAAGTAAACAATATGGAATTCCACGCTTTGAGGACCCTGTTGCCCTGCTCCAGGCCATTGATGCCGCAGATATCGTAGCCCCGACCAACTTTCATTTTGAACTCTGTCAGCTGGCGATACGCAACGGGAAACATGTTTTCGTGGAAAAGCCTCTTGCCAATACCATGGATGAAGCCAGGGAATTGGTTAAGCTGGTAAAGGAGTCCAATGTTAAAATGCAGGTGGGACATGTAGAGCGATTCAACCCCGCCTACCTGGCAACCAAAAACCTGAAGTTGAACCCCATGTTCATTGAGGTACACCGCCTGGCCCAGTTTAATCCAAGAGGCACAGAAGTGAGTGTGATCCTTGATCTCATGATCCACGATATCGATATCATCCTGCACATGGTAAAAAGTGAAGTAAAGAATATTTCTTCCAGTGGAGTTGCTGTTATGACCGATACCCCGGATATCGCCAACGTACGCATAGAGTTTAACAATGGATGTGTTGCCAATCTCACTTCCAGTCGCATCTCCATGAAAAAAATGCGTAAGATGAGGCTGTTCCAGAAGGACGCCTATGTTGGGATCGACTTTTTGAATAAAAAAACAGAAGTAATCCGGCTGAAGGCAGACGCGGATGAAAATGTATTCGAATTTGATATTGATACCCCAAAAGGAAAAAAGACCATCGCGGTAGCCAATCCGGCTGTACCTGAAGTAAACGCCATCAAAAAAGAACTGGAAGAATTCAGGGATGCTATCCTGCATAACACACCTACTGTAGTTTCAGAAGTGGATGGCTTCAGGGCGATGGAAGTTGCGCACCAGATATTAACCAAGATTCGCCATAACACTATTAATAGTTGAGTCGAAAATCTTCCCAACCTGTTATTTCACCGGCCTGGTATGCGTTGAGCGATTACCTGGCAGCCCTGCTTGTCTGGTTTATCTTTTATCTCTATCGCAATCTTCTCCTGGGGTTCCCTAGTATTCAGGATGGTAAGCTTTTTTTGAATCCGGGCTTTCTTCAGGGTTGGCTGATCCTACCCTTTTGCTGGGTGCTGTTCTATGCAGTTATTGGATCGTATCAGTCGCTGTATAAAAAATCAAGACTGGGAGAATTCACCACCACAGTGGTTGCCAGCCTGATCGGATGTATCGCTATCTTTTTTGTGATCCTGCTAAACGATGAGGATAAAAGTCTTGCATACTACTATAAAACCTTTGCATTTTTTGTACTCAGCCAGATTGCTGTTAGTTTCCTGGGAAGATGGATGATTTTAGAAAAGGTAAAAAAACAATTGAGAAAGGGTACTATCAAATTTCCATCCCTTCTTGTCGGGGATTCCGGTCTTGCTGCTACTATCTACAAAGCCAATGCAAACCAGCTAAGAAAAGAGGGATACCATTTCCAGGGCTATATCGCTCCTGCTCCCAACAGCCTTAGCAAATCACTTGCCTACCTGGGCACAGATGATCAGCTGGAAGCTATCATTGATAATTGCCAGATCCAACTCGTTGTGCTGGCACTTGAATCCAATAAAGAGGCCGACACGGAAAACTACCTGAAACGGTTAAGCGATTTAGATGTAGAAATTAAAATGGTTCCTTCTGCCATTTCCATTTTGTCCGGGGCAGTTCGAACCGAAAATGTTTTCAGTCCCTTTTTAAACGATATCCACACCGGTTTGATTCCAGCCTGGCAACAGAATATCAAACGCATCACTGATATTTTCGTTTCATTAACAGGCATGCTGCTCCTGTCTCCTGTTTTCCTGTATGTAGCCATACGGGTTAAACTTTCTTCACCCGGACCAATTCTCTACCGGCAGGAACGGATCGGTTATAAAGGCAAACCTTTCACCATGCTTAAGTTCAGATCCATGTTTGAGGATGCAGAGCAACATGGTCCCGCTCTTTCTTCTACCACCGACCCCCGCATTACACCCTGGGGCCGCCACATGCGCAAATGGAGATTGGATGAGTTTCCTCAACTCTGGAACATCCTACGAGGTGATATGAGCCTGGTTGGACCAAGAGCTGAAAGGCAGTTTTATATTGATCAGATCATGCAACGCAATCCCTATTTTAAATATTTGCTGCATGTAAAACCCGGACTCACTTCCTGGGGCATGGTACAATTTGGTTATGCAGAAAATGTGGATGAAATGCTGGAACGAATGAAATACGACTTGCTCTATATTGAAAATATTTCTCTGGCACTTGATCTCAAAATCATGCTGTACACCATCCGGATCATTTTTGCAGGAAAAGGAAAATAACTACCCATGTACCAGCTGAAAAAAATATTCCTTTTACCTGTTTTGCTGGCTTGCCAGCTGCCTGGCTTTTCACAGGATTACTGGCAGCAACGCGTGGATCACACCATCGAAGCCGAGTTGAACCCCACCACCCAAACAGTTTCCGCACAGCAGGTGATTCATTATTTTAATAATAGTCCGGATACACTGCATTATATCTATCTGCATATCTGGCCCAATGCCTATAAAAACGACCATACTGCATTCAGTGAACAACTCCTGCGCAATAACCGCCTTGATTTTTATTTCAGCAAGGAAGAAGATCGTGGTTATATCAACCGCCTGCAGTTTGCTGTGAATAACGAGTTGCTGGAATGGCAGGAAGATTCCCTCCACCAGGATTTTGGTAAACTCATCCTGTTGAATCCCCTGGCACCTGGAGAAGCGGTGAAAATTGTAAACAGCTTCCAGGTTAAACTTCCCTTGCTGTTTTCACGATCGGGGCATAAGAATGGTTTTTATGCCATTACCCAATGGTATCCCAAACCGGCAGTATACGATGCGCAGGGATGGCATCCCATGCCCTATCTGGATCAGGGTGAATTCTACAATGAATTCGGCAACTACCGGGTTCGCCTAACCGTACCCCGGGGTTTTCAAATAGCAGCTACTGGTCAGCGTGAGTTGGGTTCAGGTGCCGATAAGGATGTAGTTGAATTCAGCCAGGAGAACTCTACTGATTTTGCATGGTTTGTTTCGAAAGACTTTTTACTGCAGCAGGACACAGTACAACTCGCATCCGGTAAAATTATTAAGCTGGAATCCGCGGTATTGAAACAAAATCAATCCTATTGGGAGAATAGTCTGACTTATCTGAAGCGGGCTATTAGTACCCGGTCCGCCTGGCTGGGTGATTACCCCTATTCAACTATGACCATTGTAGATGGCTACCAGGGTCCCGGGGCCGGAGGCATGGAATATCCAACGATCACGGTATTGAACCAGCTCCGCGATCAGCAGGAACTGGATCTTACCATCGCACATGAAACCGGTCATAACTGGTTCGCATTGTCTATAGCTAATAACGAAAGAAAAAGTCCCTGGCTGGATGAAGGGCTCAATAGCTTTTATGATAACCGATACAAAAAGCAATTCTATCCTGGTGTTACTGCTGCCGGTTTTCCTGCCAACAGATTCCCGGATAATTTATCGCTGGCATTGATCCACGGATTGGAAAGCATCCACGCTGCTCAATCACCCGCCCTGCCATCGGAAGAGTTGACCTCCACGAATTATGGATTGATGGTGTACGAGAAAACAGCCCTTCAACTGGAACAACTGGAACAGCAGCTGGGCGCTGAACGATTTGATGAGTTGATGCGTACCTATGTAAAGAAGCACCTGTACAGGCATGCAGACAGCAGCGATTGGGCATCCAGTTTCGCATTGTCAACTTCTTTTCCAACTGATGAATCGTTATTGAATGTTTCCAAACGAAAACTGAAACCTGTTTTTTTATTCAGCAGCCGGCAACCGGATAAATTTCAGTACCTGGGGATTGGTCCGGCTATTGGATACAATCACTATGATGGTTTGCAGGTGGGGGCTTTTTTTCATAATTATCAGCTTCCGCTCAGTCGGTTTCGATTCTTTCTTGCACCTACTTACGGAACCAGCAGCAAGGAACTCGGAGGCATCGGACATATCAGTCAGCATTGGTTCAGTCCCAACCGCGAAAAAAGAACTGCATTACCTGTGCGGGAGTGGGTATTGGGAGCTTCGATTATGAAGGTGACTATGGACGCATTTCAGGCAGGTACCACAGATCTCCAATTCAGTGTGCTGAAACTGGCTCCCTATCTGCGAATCAATTTTGCCAACCCGTCTGCCCTTTCTAAAAAAGAAAGTTTCCTTCAATTTACTTCTTATTTTTTCAGAGAGGAGTTTCTGAAAACCCGACAGGTTATTGATGGTACGGATACTTCCTTCGTAGATGAAATCAATCCGGTAAACAGGAACCTGCAACAACTGCGATTCTTTCATGCCAACCATCGTCGGTTGTATCCATACAGTCTGGATGGGCGCATTGAGGTGGGGAATACATTTTCGCGACTTTCATTCACAGCGCAGTATTTCCTGAATTATCCAAAACCGGAAGGTGGTGGTGTGCAGGTAAGATTCTTTGCCGGAAAGTTTATTACTCATGGTGCAAATACCGTGGAGAAGCAACTGACCAACAGCCGGTATTACCTGAACATGACAGGTGCAAATGGTTTTGAAGATTATACATACAGCAACTATTTCGCTGGCAGAAATGAATTCACCGGATGGAAAAGCCAGCAGATCATGATGCGGGATGGCGGATTCAAAGTACGAACCGATTTGTTAAGCAGTAAAGTGGGAAGGTCTGATAATTGGTTAACGGCGTTGAATCTCACTGCAGATATCCCGGCCAATTTGAATCCCTTAAGCAAACTGCCGGTAAAAATTCCATTGAAATTATTCATGGATATCGGCACTTATGCAGGCGCCTGGGAAGAAGACCAGGAAGATGGGCGATTTTTAATGGATGCAGGGCTGCAACTCTCTTTATTCCGAAATCTGGTTAATATTTACATACCCATTGTAAATTCAAAAGTATTCCGCAACTACCATCAATCTACCTTGGGAGAAAAAAGATTCTGGAAAACGATTTCTTTCAGCATTGATATTCATAACCTGTCGGCAAAGAAATGGCTGATGACACAATGACCATACGATACGTTGATGCTGCTGAACTCTCTTACGAAAAATGGCAGCGTTTAACCGGGCCAACCAGCCTGTACGCGGATCCTGCATTTCTTACAGCCATGGCAGGTAAATGGGCTGCTTTTGTTTACAAGGATTACGAAGCGGTATTACCTGTTTTTCCGGGAACTAAATTTGGAATAGCTTATCTGTATCAACCAGCTTTTATTCAAAAAACAGCGATCTATTCATTGGCGCCTGTTGACAGTTCCCTCATCCATCTTTTCCTTTCCGCCTGCAGGAAGCGATTCCGGTTTGCGGAGTTTTATCTTGCCAACCATCCAACCGGTTTTAATTGCTACATAAAGGAAAGAAATAATTACCTGGTTAACCTGCAACTGGCTTATGCGGGTATCGAATCGCAGTACAAAACCGATCTTCAGAAAAACAGGAAAATTGCGTCGCAGTATGCATTTGAATACAGACCAGCTGATATTCCGAACAGCGTTCTTGCCTTGTATCAAAATACCTATGGAAAATCGTTGAACTATTCCAACCAGGATTACAACCGGCTCCAACAGTACTGCAATTCAGAAAAAGGACAAGGGCAACTCGTTCTACGGGAAGTGCTGTTAGGCAATGAAGTTCAGGCAGCCTGTCTTTGTTTGAAAGACAGTGAGCGGCTTTATTTACTCGCCAATATAACGGTACCCCATGCCCGAAAAAAAGCAGCCAATCATTATTTACTTGATCAGTTAATCCGGGAATTTGCAGGCCGGCTGCGTTGGCTGGATATGGAAGGATCTGATCACCCCGGCATTGCACATTTTTACCAGAATTTCGGAGCAGTTAATGAACCCTATTATTTTGTTGCCTGGAATGATCTGCCATTCCCATTGCGATGGCTGAAGCCCCGCTATTAAAGGCCCATCTCTCTTTCTTCCAATACTTTTTCAGCTATCAACAGGTCAAGCGGCCGGGTAATTTTGATATTGGTAATCTCACCTTCGATCAGATTGATTTTAACGCCCAGTTTTTCTACCACGCTGGCTTCATCTGTAAAGGATTCATGGAAATCCTGTTCAAAAGCAGATTTAATAATGTCTGAGTAAAATGTCTGCGGAGTTTGTATCACCCGGATTCTATCCCGATCAATGGAAACTGCTCCATTAACTGTTTCCATCCGGATGGAATCAACTGCCCTGGTTGCCGGAATTGCGTTGCCCTTATCCACGGCGCCACTATAACAGCGACGAATCAGATCGGGTGTCAGCAGGCAGCGTACACCATCATGCACAAATACAATAGAATGCCTCTGAATATGCTGCAACCCATTTCTCACGGAATGAAACCTGGTTTCTCCACCGGTAGTCATCCAGATTCGGTCGGGGTCATAAGTCGATCGTAAAATAGTTTTACCTGTTTCCATATGGTGTTCCGGCAATACGAGGATGATCTGCATATCTGAAAAGGCATCCAGGAAGGCCGTCAGCGTATACCAGAGTACCGGTTTATCCCGCAGCATCAGAAATTGCTTCGGAACTGCTGTTCCCATCCGAAGTCCGGACCCACCTGCTACAACCACTGCATATTTTTCCATATGATCAAATTACGAAAGACGTAATTTGCAAATATGAGCAAATTTGGGCAGTATCTGAACGGACTTTTACTTCTCCTGCTGGCAGGCTGCAGCTCATCTATCCCAAGGGAGGAAAAGGTATTGGCGATAAAAGAAATGGGTGCTTTGGCTACCACTCAATACACGGTTACCAAAATTGTAAAGGCCAGTGATAACCAGACCTGGTATAAAATTGGCGATCGGAAAATTCTGCTAAGTGTGGAAGCCAATCTCAAAGCAGGAATTGATCTGACCCAGTTAAGTGAAGAGGATATCGCCAGCTCTGGAAATTCCATTCGGATCAAATTACCGCCACCGAAAATCCTGTCTCTTCAACTGCCCCCGGAGAAAATACGACTGGAATATGAAGAAGTGGGACTGCTTCGCTCTGAATTCAGCCAGGAGGAAAGAACAGCCTTATTAGCCCAGGCAGAGAAGCAGATCGAAGCTGCCATACCCGAAACAGGTATACTTGAAACAGCGCGTAGTCATACCCGTGACTGGATCACGCGGTTTTGCCAGCAACTGGGATATGAAGAAATCAATATTGAATTTACGGATCAACCCACCAGCATACTACGATGAGAGGAATAGTGAAAATAGTGGCTGCTTTAGTAATTGTTGTACTGCTGTACAGCCTGTTGGTGAAATTAAACTGGCTACCATCTGTCAGCAGCTGGTTTAAGGCGAGTCCTGTTCTGATTGAAGAAACACCCCTGCTCATCACGGAAATCAAACAAATCGCGACTCTTCTTACTATTGAATCATCCGATGAAGTGGTAGTGAGCCAGGTTCGTCCGGTTCCAGCAGGCTCTCCGAAAAAAATACTGGATTATATAAGTCCGGTTCCCCTGGTACAGGCAGAGCGACTGGTATTGGTAGTGAAAGGGAAAGTGATAGCCGGTACAGATTTGAGCAGGCTGGAATCGAATGCAGTTTTTATCCGTGATGATTCAGTATCGGTAACGATCCCTGCTGCCCGCATTCAGGATATCATTGTGAATCCTTCCGGCACGGATGTTTTTATTGAAGATGGAAATTGGTCGCAGGCCGAAACCAATAAACTGGTATCACAGGCCAGTGAAAAGTTACGACAACGGGCAACCGAAAAAGGCATTCTCCTAAAAGCGGATGAACAGGCATTAAAAGTGCTGCGGAATTTCCTGGCCTTGCAGGGATTTCAAAAAATACGGGTAGCTACTAACTAAGTAACTGCTTGCATTCCTGGAGAAAACGTTTTTTATCAATCGCTGCAGTACCCACTTCCTCGCAAACCAATCCACCTGCAATATTGGCCATTGCAGCAAAGAGGCGAATATCTTTTGTTACTGCATAAACAAGTGATGCAACAGCAATCACAGTATCACCGGCGCCCGATACATCCGCAATGTTGCGCATATGGGAAGGCAACTGAAAAGCTGTTTCCTGTTGTTGAACAAAAACGCCTTTCTCAGAAAGGGTGATAAAAGAAACAGCGTGACCGAGTTCCTGCGATAATCTGCTGTGTACTTCACTAAGGGAAGCCTGATCCACTTTTTCCAGGGAGAGATTCAATCCTTCTCTTACTTCTTTCAGATTCGGTTTGAATATATCCACTCCTTTATAGGCGAAGAAGTTTTTCTTTTTCGGATCTACGGTAGTGAGCACTCCTTGCTGTTTGCAAAGGGATATAATCTTTGTTATCAGGGATTCTGTGAGTACCCCTTTGTTATAGTCTTCAAAAATCAGCACCTGGGGTTGTTCCTTCTGAATATATTCTGAAATCCTGTCGAAAATTGCTTCCTCTTCTGTAGCACTCAGGTCTTTTATGGTTTCCGAATCCAGTCGCATCATTTGCTGGTTTCGGCTAATCACGCGGATTTTGTTGGTTGTTTTTCTTTCGTGACTGAAAAGAATGTACGACGTATCAATATTGCTATCGGTAAGTAACTGATCCAGTTGTTTACCATCCTGGTCCTCCCCCATCACGGAGAAAATATGGACCTGTGCTCCGAGGGCCACCAGGTTCAGCGCTACGTTACCGGCACCACCGATTCTTAATTCACTGCTATCCAAAGCCACTACAGGAACAGGTGCTTCCGGAGAAATGCGATCCACATGGCCCCACCAATACGTGTCCAGCATAACATCTCCCACCACCGCAACTTTCACCTTGCTAAAGTCATCAAACAGCTGATCAAAATTCATGGATTTGTTTTTTTGCGTCTCACATCTCACATCTCACGTCTCACTTTTCCTAGCCACCGCCAGGTAATAAATCGGAATACCAACCAGTACAATCAGTAATCCGAAGGATGCAAATTTAGGTTTTGTGTACAAGAGGGCAAAACACATGGCAGTTGCCAGCAGGATATACAAGGCAGGCAGGATGGGATAACCGAAAGCTTTATAGGGTCTTGGCGCATCCGGATGAGAACGACGCAGCTTAAAGATCCCCAAAATGGTAAGTACATAAAAGATCAGCACAACAAATACTACATAGTCGAGCAGATCGCCATATTTTCCACTAAGGCAAAGCAGGCTGGCCCAGGCACACTGGATCCAGAGGGCTTTGGCGGGCACTCCATTTTTATTCAGGCGACCAACAGAGGAAAAGAACAAACCATCTTTCGCCATCGTATAATAAACCCTGGCACCAGATAAGATCAGGCCGTTATTACAACCAAAAGTCGAAACCATGATCATCAGTGCAATCACAATCGTACCAACACTTCCAAATATATTCTGCGATGCTGCAACTGCCACGCGATCATCCTGTGCAAAAGCGATTTCATTGATGGGCAGTACAGCCGTGTACATCAGGTTCGCAGAAACATAAATGATGGTAACAATCAGGGTTCCCAGGAACAAACTGAGACCGATATTTTTCTCCGGCCGTTTGATCTCTCCTGCAATAAAGGTTACATTGTTCCAGGCATCACTACTGAATACAGAACCTACCATAGCAGCGGATAATGCTCCAATGATAGCAGGCCAGTTTTCATAAAAAGTTTTTTTGACGGTTTCTCCCACATACACCAATTCATCGCCGGCTTCCGTTTTAGCCAGCTTGCCAAAGCTCCAGGCATCAGCCCAGTTGGCATCCCAGATACCGGCTTTTGCACCGATCAGGAAACCAAATACGATCAATCCGAATAACGCAAGCAGTTTGGCCAGCGTAAAGGTTGTCTGGATCAGTTTACCTTCCTTGACACCCCTTGTATTAATGAAAGAGAGAATGACCACTACCAGGATGGCTACCAGTTGAGCAGAGGAAATCTGGATGTATCCGGCATCAATCAGAATGTTTTTTTCGCTCAGTGAGGGAAAGATATAGGCTGCAAATTTGGAAAATGCTACTCCAACCGCAGCGATGGTACCGGTTTGGATTACCGCAAAAAAACTCCAGCCATAAAGAAATCCAATCAGCGGGTTATAGGCCTCTTTAAGGTAAACGTATTGTCCGCCTGCTTTAGGATACATGGCACTTAATTCGCCATAACTCAGGGCAGCAGTTAATGTCATAAAACCGGTCAGTAACCAGACAAAAATCAACCAGCCGGCACTGCCAACATTGCGTGCAATATCTGATGAAACAATAAAGATGCCTGAGCCGATCATGGATCCTGCTACAATCATCGTGGCATCCAATAATCCGAGTGTGGGTTTAAACGAAGCGCCTTCCTGGGCCATAAGCAGTTAGTTAAGCATGGAAGATAGCAATAAAGGAGGAATGGAAGAATGGAAGATGGAGGATTGGAAGAGGAAACAAAGGAGACGGGGAACGGGAGACAAGGGAGAAGGGAGACAAAGGAGGGCGGGCACAAAAAACCCGCGAATAAAATCCGCGGGTCCAGTATTTTTTCACTTTTCACCTTTCACCTTTCACCTTTTTCACTTCTCACGTTTCACTTTTCACTTTTCCTCACTTCTTCTCCTCCCCCTTCTTATACTCCGCATTCAACCCCTGGATGATCTGCTCGGTAATGTTGTAAACGGTATCGCGGTAAAACATCAGCTCGGGTTCATAAGAAATGATATAGGCATATCCTTTGTCCTTATTGAACTCACGCAGGTATTCTTCAATTTTAGTCTTGATGTTTTTCTTGTAATCCATTTTCAGGTTCTCCAGTTGCTGCTCGAGGGTGAGGCGACGCTGCTGATAGTTCTGTTGCATCTGGCCATATTCACGCTGAACTGCTTCTGCCTGCGACTGGCTCATGCTGGCACCTTGTTGCTGCCATTCATTGATTTTTTTCTGATAAGAACGCTCCAATCCGGAAAGCTCTTTATTCATATTTTCTTCCTTGGCCTTTAACTGGGCCAGGGCATCTTTAAAATACTCGTATTTGTTTTGTAATGAATCGATATCGAAGTAAGCGATTTTAAATTCAGCAGCAGATCCGGCAGCAGCCTCAGTACTTGCACCAGAATCGCTGGTACCGGATTTTTTACTTGTATGCTGAACCAATAAATAACCACTAATCAGGGTAGCAACAGCACTTAAAACCAGAGAAAGATACTTCATGAAATAGTATTTGATAACGGCAAATTAAGGGATTTGGCAGAACCTTTTACTGACCTTTTAATTTCAGCCTAATTTTAACGCTTTGTGTGAACATCACAAAAAAATCTTCCGTCAGTAAAAGAAAAAGTGCCTGATACAAGGCTGTATCAGGCACTTAAAATTAGTATGAGGATTATTCTTCGTCGTCGAAATTCATGGCTTCGCGGGTAGTCTGGAGCAATTCATATTCCTCCTTGCTTCCTACGATCATGTTTTCAAAATCACGCAATCCGGTACCGGCAGGAATCTGGTGACCAGTGATCACGTTTTCCTTCAATCCCATCATGTCGTCGGTTTTACCATTAATCGCTGCAGTACTCAGCACTTTTGTAGTTTCCTGGAAGGAAGCTGCAGAAATCCAGCTTTGTACACCCAGAGACGCTTTGGTAATACCCAGCAACAACGGATGAGAAGTTGCAGATTGTGCATCGCGATATTCCACCAGCTTCTTGTCAGAACGGCGCAGGATGGAATTCTCTTCACGCAGTTCACGCAGGTTCACAATCTGACCGGCACGCATTCTGGTGCTTTCTCCCGGATCAGTTACTACCTTTTTATCATAGATCCAGTCATTCTCTTCGATGAAGTCGAACTTATCAACTGTATCGTCTTCCAGGAACTTGGTATCTCCCGGATCAACAATAGATACTTTCTTCATCATCTGGCGAACGATCACTTCAATGTGTTTATCATTGATACGCACACCCTGTAAGCGGTATACTTCCTGGATCTCATTCACCACATATTCCTGTACTGCAAATGGTCCTTTAATAGAGAGGATATCACTTGGAGCGATCTGACCATCAGACAGTGCCACACCCGCTTTTACGAAGTCGCCATCCTGAGCCAGGATCTGGCGAGTCAGCGGTACCAGGTATTTCTTGGTTACACCATCTCTGGCTTCTACAATGATCTCACGGTTACCACGCTTGATGGCACCAAATGCTACCACACCGTCGATTTCAGATACGATCGCAGGGTTACCCGGGTTACGTGCTTCAAACAATTCCGTTACACGTGGCAGACCACCCGTGATATCACGCAGTTTTCCAAGTACACGCGGGATCTTCACCAGTACCTGTCCGGCTTTCACCTCATCGCCTTCATCCATGATGATATGAGAACCAACCGGGAGGTTATAAGATTTGATTTCTTTTCCTTCGAGGAGGATAGAAGGGATCTTGGTTTTATCCTTGGTTTCGATTACCACTTTCTCGCGGTGACCGGTTTGTTCATCCGACTCTTCGCGATAGGTGATACCTTCAATTACGTGCTCGAATTTCACCACACCCGGAATTTCCGCAATCACAACGTTGTTATAAGGGTCCCAGGTACAGATCACATCTCCTTTCTTCACTTTCTGACCATTCTTCACCTGGAGCGTTGCACCATAAGGAATGTTCACCACATTCAGCAGGCGATCGTTCTCAACATCCATGTTACGTATCTCACCAGTACGACCAATTACGATCTCTACCTTCTCTCCTTCCTGGTTCTCTGTGGTTACAGTACGCAGACCATCAAACAACATGGTTCCATCGAATTTCGCAAGCAGGCTGGATTCAACGGAAGCAGATCCTGCAACACCACCCACGTGGAAGGTACGCAGGGTAAGCTGTGTACCAGGTTCACCGATAGACTGGGCAGCGATGATACCTACCGCATCACCTTTCTGCGCCGTGTAACCGGTTGCCAGGTTCTTACCATAACATTTCACACACACACCCCGCTTGCTTTCGCAGGTAAGTACTGAACGGATTTCAACTGTTTCGATCCCGGCATCATCAATACGCTGGGCAGTGAAGGCAGAGATCTCTTCACCTGCTGATACCAGCAGTTCTTCAGAGATCGGATCGAAAATATCATGCAGACTGTAACGTCCTTCAATTCTGTCTTTCAGTGGTTCGATAATGTCTTCATTATCTTTCAACGCAGTGGTTGCAATACCACGCAGGGTACCACAATCTTCTTCAGTGATCACCACATCCTGGGCAACATCCACCAGACGACGGGTCAGGTAACCAGCATCCGCTGTTTTAAGAGCCGTATCCGCCAGACCTTTACGCGCACCGTGGGTTGAGATGAAGTAATCCAATACGTTCAATCCACCTTTAAAGTTAGAGAGGATCGGGTTTTCGATGATCTCAGAACCGGTAGATCCACTCTTACGCGGCTTGGCCATCAGACCTCTGATACCTGCTAGCTGCTTAACCTGCTGCTTCGAACCACGGGCACCGGAATCCAGCATCATGTAAACAGAGTTGAAGCCCTGCTTATCATTCTGCATTTCGCGGATAAGGGTCTCCGTGATACGGGTATCCACCCTTGACCAGATATCTACAATCTGGTTATAACGTTCGTTATTGGTGATCAGACCCATGTTATAGTTATCCCATACTTCATCCACTTCAGCTTTGGCATTCTCCAGCAACTGACCTTTCACATCCGGAATGATCAGATCCTGCGGGTTGAACGACAAACCTCCACGGAAGGCCATACGGAATCCGAGTTGCTTGATCTCATCCAGGAACTTCGCTGTTTTGGGAACGTTGGTAATATTGATGATATCACCAATGATGTCTCTCAGCGATTTTTTAGTCAGCAACGCATTCACATATCCTACTTCAGCAGGTACGAACTGGTTGAACAGTACGCGGCCTACAGTAGTTTCGATCAGTTTCTTCTCCAGTTTTCCTTTTGCATCACGCACATTCACTTTCACTTTGATCGGCGCATGCAGATCAATGCGGTCTTCATTATATGCAATGATTACTTCTTCCGGAGAATAGAAGCTCATGCCCTCTCCACGAACCTTTTCAGTTTCGGTAGACTTCTTCCCTTTGGTAATGTAATACAGTCCGAGTACCATGTCCTGTGAAGGCAGGGTAATTGGTGTACCATTCTGCGGGTTCAGAATGTTGTGGGCAGACAGCATCAGCAATTGTGCTTCGAGGATCGCTGCATTACTCAGGGGTACGTGTACCGCCATCTGGTCACCGTCAAAGTCGGCGTTGAAGGCAGTAGTTACCAATGGGTGCAGCTGGATCGCTTTACCTTCAATCAGTTTAGGCTGGAAGGCCTGGATGGACAGACGGTGCAGCGTTGGGGCACGGTTCAACATTACCGGGTGCCCTTTCAGAATATTTTCAAGAATGTCCCAAATCACCGGCTCTTTTTTGTCAACCAGTTTACGGGCACTCTTTACAGTTTTTACAATACCGCGCTCAATGAGTTTGCGAATGATAAATGGCTTGAACAATTCAGCCGCCATATCTTTCGGCAGACCACATTCGTGCATTTTCAATTCAGGTCCTACCACAATTACAGAACGACCAGAATAGTCAACACGTTTACCGAGGAGGTTCTGACGGAAACGTCCCTGCTTACCTTTCAGTACATCAGAAAGAGATTTCAGTGCACGTCCGCCTTCTGCTTTTACCGCATTTGATTTACGGCTGTTATCAAACAGGGAGTCAATTGCTTCCTGCAGCATCCTTTTTTCGTTACGAAGGATTACTTCAGGTGCTTTGATTTCCAACAGACGCTTCAGACGGTTGTTCCGGATGATCACCCGGCGATACAGATCATTCAGGTCAGAAGACGCGAAACGACCGCCATCCAGGGGAACCAAGGGACGCAGTTCCGGTGGAATGACAGGAATATATTGCATTACCATCCACTCCGGACGGTTGGTGATTCTGCTATTGGCATCACGGAAGGCTTCCACAACACTCAGACGCTTCAGGGCATCTGCCTTACGCTGCTGAGAGGTTTCTGTGGCTGCTGCATTCCGCAGGTCATAACTCAACTGATCCAGATCGATACGGGCCAGCAGATCATGCACGGCTTCAGCACCCATCTTGGCGATGAATTTGTTGGGATCTTCATCCGGCAGGTACTGGTTATCTTTTGGAAGTGTTTCCAGCAAATCCAGGTACTCTTCTTCTGTCAGCAGGTCACCTACGTTTTGTCCTTTATCCGCGCGGATCCCCGGCTGGATAACCACAAATCTTTCGTAGTAAATAATGCTTTCCAGTTTCTTGGAGCTCATACCCAGCAGATAACCGATTTTGTTCGGCAGACTCTTGAAATACCAGATATGCACTACTGGAACTACCAGCTTGATATGTCCCATGCGCTCACGACGAACCTTCTTCTCCGTAACCTCCACACCGCAACGGTCGCAGACAATACCCTTATAACGGATCCGCTTATACTTTCCGCAGGCACATTCGTAATCCTTAACCGGACCAAAGATGCGCTCGCAGAACAGACCGTCTCTTTCAGGCTTGTACGTACGATAGTTGATGGTTTCAGGCTTCAACACTTCACCGTAACTTTTTTCCAGAATGGAATCGGGTGAAGCCAGTCCAATGGTGATTTTGGAGAAACTGGACCTGGGACGATTTTCTTTTTTGATAGCCATATATATACTACAGATTGTGTTTTATGGATACTACCCGGTTGGTACTGATGGTACTACATACAAGATCCCGTTCGTTCAGAGCCCTTTTCCGGCCAAACGAAACAGGATGATTTTCAACGCTTTATATGAAATGCACCGATTTTTCCCAACTTAAATAGTGGGCAAAGGTAAGGAATGTATCCAATAAAGTCAATTTATAAAATTAATCGATGAATGAACCGGGGCGGGATACCAAGCCGGATTTTTGAACGTTCAATTGGCATAATATCCGATCTTATGTCTGAAGCCCTTAAAATTGCCAGTTCCCACCCTGCCTCTGTGATTTACCCTGCTCCTGTTTCCTCCCCTGCCCAGCCGCTTGACTTAAAGGTGTTGGTGCAGGAATTGTTTGAGCAGGACAAATTGGCCGGCTCTCTGGACAAAGACATTAAGAATGTAAAAGCCCGGTATCACCAACTGATACTGCGGAAATCAGACAAAACCTATACCGATTCAGAAATCCTGGCTATCAAGCAGGTGCATGATGAACTGACTGCCCTGCAGGATCGTAAGGCTGCTTTTCAGCAGCGTAAATCGGAAATCAAATCTTTCCTGAAGGAATTGATTGCTCCTCTTGGCGGTGGCCGCTGGATCCATGAAACCGATGATTTCATGAACCCCCACTGGGAGTTCTGGCTGGAGGAAGAGGAATTGAAATACGCCCGGTTGAAAAGTGAGCTCTAGATAAAACACCGAATGCCTAAAAGTTGATTCAATTAACTGAAGAATGATTCAATTTTTTTGTTGTTTGAGCTGATTATTTTTTGCAATCGGCTCATATCTTATGCATTTTTTAACCAAAATCATCAATAAAATACCAGTTTTGCCTGTTTTTGTGCCATTTTCTGATCAAATTCTTGTCATCTTTCGTACATCCTACGTACATCCTACGCTATTCAACTGCTAATGAATGCATTATCAATCGATTATCAATCGATTGAATTGAATCAATTGAATCAGGGATTACTGCTTTTGTGACCAGTTTCGCTCGAAAAATAGGAAGTACTTCAGTAAAAAAACGTCCCTGGAATCCGCCAATCCTATTACCATGATCTCCAATGTATTCCTCGGCCTCATGTTCAATACCATAGGCTTCCAGTTTCTTGCTGAATGCCAGCGCGGTAACCGGAATATGAGCAAAATCTTCATTTCGGCCCCAATCCAGTTTGATGGCTTTCAGCTTTTTTAGTTGAACCAGATGATTATCAATCATGAAATAGGGAAAGTTATCCTCCCATTTTTGAATTCGATCCGGATGATAGACCGCACTGTCGCCAATATAGGTTACCGGAAATGCAACCGGAAATGCTTTTCTAGACGGATCAGGTGTGTAAGCGATTCCCATTGCTGCATATACGCCCGAATAAAAAGACTGCCAATTGTCTTCTTTATAAATACTATCCACCGCATTTTTCAAGTTTGGATCTGCCTGCAATTTGGATAGCCGTTTAAAGGCTGAATTATTCAAATTGAAGTCGCCATGCCAGTTTAATACTGCAGGACTTAGTGCATATACCATTGAAAACACTTGCGGGTTTTGCATAGCCAATTTCAGGCTGCCATTACCTCCCATTGAATGCCCTGTTATAACCCTGTTGGAAACGGATGCCAGTGTCCGGTATTGCTGATCCACCCAGTTTACCAGATCCTTCGTAATAAAATCGGCCCAATTTCCCATTGATGAGTTCGTATAAAAACTACCTCTGTATTTAGTATCACTGTTGGGTACAACAACAATAACAGGTCTTGTATGTCCCGCTGAAATGGCACTATCCATCATCTTTTGAAGTTGAAACCACCCTGTGATGTCCGTATCAGATGTGGAAAAACCATGCAAAAAATAGATAACAGGATACCGCGTACCGGGATTTATCGTAACCTGGTGGCAGGTAAACAGAAACCATTCGATTGGCCGACTCGCCTGCAGGATTGTTCTCCAATGATGCAGCCTTCATTTCTTTACGCTCTAACCTTCCCTGCGACTGGCTGTAAAAAGAGAGCAGGCATAAACTGAACAGAAGAAGCGTTGCATTCTTTCTCATATCAGATAGATTTAATGATTGTAAAGCAACTAAAAGGTAGGAAATTTAAACACTAATCCAACCAGATTCATTTTAACCTAAAAAACGGCATTATGAATACCCCCCACACTATTCATCTTTACCGTATTCTGAAAACTACTGTCCGGGAGTTTTTTGAAGAAAATAAAACCACCGATTCGCCAACAGAAAATACTGGAGTAAGATTTTTGTAATGGGAACATTGATGGTTGGTAGCTATAGCGCACTGTTAGTTTGGGGATCCTTGTCAATCGGATTGGCTTTCCTGTTTTATTTCCTTTTCATTTTGGGGACTACTCTACTGGTGGTTAATCTGGCACATGATGCATCCCACAAGGCGCTCTCTCCCAATATAACTACCAACAAACTGCTCAGTTATTCCTGGAATTTGCTGGGCATCAGTAAAACCATCTGGGAAATCAAACATCATCATGCACATCATATCTATACCAACATCCCTCACCAGGATACCGATATAGCAGAGAGTCCCTTGTTAAGATTACATGCAAATTATCCTCAACGTAAACATTACCGTTTCCAGCATTTGTACGCACCCATTCTGTATGGATTGTTTGGTATTTACATCGTGTATGTAAAGGATTTCGTACTATATGTACAATTGAGAAAGCAGGCTGGCATCCGTGCTAAAACCTCAAGTATTTCACTGCCGCTACTTATCTACATAAAACTGCAGTTCCTGGTTATCAGTTATCTGATTCCCTTATTTGTTCTTCCATACAAGTGGTGGATTGTATTGTTGCTTTGTTTCACGTGTATGGCTATTTGCGGAGCCCTGATGCTGCTTGTATTGATTGTTCCTCATATCAATGAAACAGCATCTGTTGCAGGAACTCCTACTCCTTTAAAAAATCAGGATGATTGGGCATTGTGGCAAATCTATTCTACAGTTGATGCATCCACCAACAGCGCAGTATTAAACTACCTCAGTGGTGGATTGAACACGCACCTGGTGCATCATTTATTTCCTAACATCTGCCACATTCATTACCGGGAATTGACGAAACGCATAAAGGAAATACTCCACTTAGAGGGCATACCCTACCACGAAACTGATTTTGGCGCTGCTTTGAAAGGCCATTTCAGTTTGCTTAAATCTCTTGGGAATCCAACTCAATTCCTCATTTCTTCCGCTTACTTGCCAGGTATTTTCTTCTGATCACTTCCTGAACCGGTACCCCTTCAATTTTACTTTCCAGCCAGGAGATCACATCCAGGTAAGAAAAGGTTCTTGTTTCGCGGGGGTCATTTTCGTAGGGTTTGATGCGATCCAACAGGTGCTGAAAAGCAGGTCGTTCATCGCCGGCAGCAAACTGAAAAGACTTCCGGAGAAAACTGAACATCTCTTCTTCCACAATACTCAGACTGCCCATCTTCGCCATGAAACGATACACAGATTTCACGAGGTATTCCAGCAGGTCGAAATTTCCCAGTTCATAATGTGCGATCAAATGCAGGAGTCGCGCATAACATTGCAAATCGGTACGCAGATCTAGTTTCCAATTGATGATTTTCTGCAGGTAATCAATAGCTTTTTCATTATCGCCGCTACCGAAATACAGACAGGCAATTTTATAGTAAAAAACAAGGATCCGGTGCCGGTCCAACTGTAACTGGTATTCCTGCAGTTTTTCTTCCAGGTTTGGCACTATAGACAACCCTTCAGTAAACCTGCCTGTCATGAAGTACTGGTTGATCTTTCCCTGTTGCAGGTACACAAATGCCTGAATCCGGTTATTATCATTCTGCTGCACCCATTCAGTCTGTTCCAGTTCCTCAAATTGCTTCAGTGTTTTTGTAAACCCTTCTTCATTTTTTAAATCAAAATGGGCACTCAGCAGGTTGTGCAATCCTTTGATGTACTGTAGGGTTTCCACCTTGATCATATCCGGATGCCGCTGGAACAATTCCACCCACTTGGAAGTGTAGCGATAGTATTGCAGGTAATCCTGCCGGATGAAGGCATACCAGCAATAACTCTGGCTTACATAGAGCTCTTCATAAAATCCCCTGAATTGCCGAACCCGCTCAGGCATATGCTGCTGGAAGAAGGCATTTAACTGTTCCGCATCCTGCTGGTTTCTTGCATGGCCATGCCGGATATACCAGTCGTACAGCATAAGCGAGAGATTCGAACTGTCGTTGATGGCCTTAATCCGGCTTACCACTTCTTCCGACTCCTTTACCAGGCTTTGTGCCCGGTGCTCACTGCTTCGGGTAATATGAAGCGCCTCGATCTTTTTCTCGAAAAACAGGGCCTGGACCAGGAAACTTACCTGGTGGTGCTGCCGGGCCAGGTCCTTCATTTTATCCAGGATCTTCAGGCTTTGGTGATACAATCCCTTATTGTAGAGCACCCGGGCATAACCCATCTGCTCATGTAATTGAATATCAATGTTTTGATCGTCTTTTATCAGCCTTAAACTGGATAAAACCGACTTGTATAAATGGGCTTTCAGGTTGCTTAACTGCTGTTTTTTGATACCCGGCGTTTTTTTCAGCAATTGGGCTTCATCGTACTCTGACAGCTTGTCCAGCGCATCGAATAATTCAATGATTTTCAGGTTGTCTGAGGAGGTATTTCGGGTCACATAGAGCTTAAAATTCCGTTTTTCAGACTTTTCCAACGTTTTGATCAGTTGAAACAGCGGATCTATGGATCTGTTGGGCATCGTAATTAATCTAAATTAAAATCCTTATCTGGCGTGGGTTTCAGCCGTTTTATGGGGCATTAAGCGCTGTAATATACGAGGCATTTTGATTTCTTTTCGCATGCCCCTATCGGTACTTTCGGGAAGCAGGTTGCCGTAATGCTGTTTTATAGCAAGCAAAACCCGCTTACGGTGCCTGCCTTTTTACCTAAAACACACGCGATTTATGGATCAAAAAATCTTCATTTTCGACACCACCCTTCGAGATGGCGAACAGGTTCCCGGATGCAAACTCAATAAAGCTGAAAAAATTGAGCTGGCCCTCCAACTGGAAGCCATGGGCGTTGACATACTTGAAGCAGGTTTCCCTATCTCCTCCCCCGGAGATTTTGATGCGGTGCATGAAATCGCCAGACTCCTGAAAAAAACAGTGGTATGCGGATTGAGTCGCGCTGTGCAGAAAGACATTGAAGTAGCTGCAGAAGCCCTGAAACCCGCCGCCCGCAAAAGAATTCATACCGGGATCGGCACATCTGATTTCCATATCAAATCAAAATTCAATAGCAACCGGGAAGATATCCTGCAGCGTGCCATCCAGTGTGTAAAATGGGCCCGCAACTTTACGGATGATGTAGAGTTTTATGCAGAAGATGCCGGCAGAACAGATAATGAATACCTGGCCCGCGTAGTAGAAGCTGTTATTGCTGCAGGTGCCACTACTGTTAATATTCCAGATACTACCGGGTATTGCCTGCCCCACCAATATGGTGAAAAGATCGCATACCTGATTAATAATGTTCCCAACGTGGATAAAGCAGTGTTGAGCTGCCATTGTCATAATGACCTTGGTCTTGCCACAGCCAATTCTATTGCAGGTATCATTGCCGGTGCCCGCCAGATCGAATGTACTATCAACGGTCTCGGTGAAAGAGCAGGTAATACTTCTCTCGAGGAAGTGGTGATGATCATTAAACAACACAGCAGCCTGGGTTTCTATACCGGCATCAATGCTACTCAACTGAACCCGATGAGCCGCAAAGTTGCAGATACCATGCGCATGCCGGTTCAGCCAAATAAAGCCATCGTTGGAGCTAATGCCTTTTCACACTCCTCTGGTATCCACCAGGACGGGTTCCTGAAAGACACCACTACCTATGAAATTATTGCACCGGAAGAAGTAGGCGCGGACAGCTCCAAGATTGTACTGACTGCCCGCAGCGGTCGCAGTGCCCTGGCCTATCGCTTTCAGAAACTCGGCCACCAGTTCAACCGCAACGACATTGATGAACTCTATGCCCGTTTCCTTGAAATCGCCGATACGAAAAAAGAAGTAAGCGATGAGGATCTGAATACTCTGGCAAAAGCTCATACACTGGCCGTTTCATAAGCAGCAATAATAAATGGATAAGAAAATAGCCGTTATAACAGGAGATGGAATCGGTCCGGAAGTAACCCGGCAGGCCATTCATGTGCTGAATGCAGTTGCTGCACAATTTCATCATCATTTTCATTATGAATATGGTTTGATGGGTGCGGATGCAATCGATAAAACAGGCAATCCTCTCCCGGATGCCACCATCGAATTATGCCTGAACAGTGATGCTATTTTATTTGGAGCGATTGGACATCCCAAATACGATAATGACCCTGATGCCAAAGTGCGTCCGGAACAGGGCTTACTGAAGCTGCGTAAATCTTTACAACTATTCGCCAATATACGTCCGGTTACTACCTATGCTGCTCTCCAGCATCTCACACCTGTCAAAGCAAAAATTCTGGAGGGAGTAGATTTTATCATTTACCGCGAGTTAACCGGTGGTATCTATTTTGGAAACAAGACATTGTCAGTTGATGGCAATATGGCCTCTGATGATTGCGCCTATACGAAGAATGAAATCGAACGGATCGCCCATCTCGCATTTCAGGCAGCCCGCCAGCGTAAAAAGAAATTAACCCTGGTAGATAAGGCCAATGTCCTGGAAACCTCAAGACTCTGGAGAAAGCTAGTGCGTGAAATGCAGTCGCAGTACCCGGATGTATCCGTCGATTTTCTTTTTGTTGACAATGCTGCCATGCAGCTTATTCTGAACCCGGCGCAATTTGATGTGATCCTGACAGAGAACATGTTTGGTGATATCCTGAGTGATGAAGCAAGTGTATTAACCGGCTCATTGGGACTATTGCCTTCTGCTTCCATTGGAAATGGAGGAGCTTTGTTTGAACCGATTCATGGTTCTTATCCCGCAGCAGCCGGAAAAGATATTGCCAACCCATTGGGTTCAATCTTATCGGCAGCGATGATGCTGGACCATTTTGGTTTGAAGGAAGAAGCAACAAAAGTGAGGTTAGCTGTACAATGGACATTGGACAATGGTTTTGTAACAAAAGACATTGACCCGATGAATTTTTATTTCACTTCCACTATTGGTGAACTGGTGGCAGACCTGGTGCAGGACAAGATCCCAACCGAGCTGCACCCGGAAAACATTGAGTTGCGGAAGTCAACGATTATTTAAAAAAAATAATCAACAGTTCTTTTTTTTGTTTGGATGTAGTTAGTACATTCGTTTATCATTGAACAGATGAACAACGTTACTATCACATCTATTATTCGCCTTTTCACCGCAGTCATTATTGTGGTGGTGGTGATTATTCCTGTCATAACAGGAGGTGGTAACAGTATGTAATCTGGTTTCATAAAAGCATTGCAAACGATCCGCCTCCAAAAAGGCGGATCGTTTTTTTTATCCTAAAACAACCAACAATATTTTAAACAACAGTTTGCTCATGTCGCACGTGTTAAACAAGTATTCAAGAACCATTACACAGGACCCAACACAACCTGCCGCACAGGCAATGTTGTACGGAATCGGACTAACAGATGAAGATCTCGCGAAAGCACAGGTGGGCGTAGCCAGTATGGGTTACGATGGCAATACCTGCAATATGCACCTGAATGATCTGTCGAAGATTATCAAGGAAAGTATTTGGCAGGAAAACCTGGTCGGACTCATTTTCAATACGATTGGTGTAAGTGATGGCATGAGTAATGGAACAGATGGCATGCGCTATTCATTGGTAAGCCGGGATATCATTGCCGACTCAATTGAAGCAGTATGCGGTGCGCAGTATTATGATGGCCTGATCACTGTTCCGGGTTGTGATAAAAACATGCCGGGCTCTATCATTGCGATGGGTCGTTTGAATCGCCCGTCTATTATGGTGTATGGTGGAACCATCGCACCAGGACATTATAAAGGACAGGATCTGAATATTGTATCTGCATTTGAAGCACTGGGACAAAAAATCGCCGGCCAGTTATCGGAAGCGGATTTCAAAGGAATTGTGCAGCATTCTTGTCCGGGTGCAGGTGCCTGCGGTGGTATGTATACCGCCAACACGATGGCATCTGCGATTGAAGCTCTCGGTATGAGTCTCCCTTACTCTTCTTCGAACCCTGCCCTGAGCCAGGAAAAACAGGATGAGTGCCGGGCAGCCGGAAAAGCTATACGCTTATTGCTGGAAAAAGATATTAAACCCAGTGATATCATGACCCGCAAAGCATTTGAAAATGCGATTACGGTGATCATGGTATTGGGTGGATCAACCAATGCTGTGCTGCATTTGATTGCGATGGCGAAAAGTGTGGATGTTCCTCTTACGCAGGATGATATCCAGGCCATCAGTGATAAAACGCCCGTACTCGCAGATTTCAAACCAAGTGGAAAATACCTGATGCAGGATCTGCACCAATACGGCGGTGTACCTGCAGTGATGAAATACCTTTTGAGCAAAGGTTTATTGCATGGTGATTGTTTGACAGTAACAGGTAAAACACTCGCAGAAAACCTGGCGGAGGTTCCGGATCTGGATTTTGAAACACAGAAGATCATCTATCCGCTGGAAACGCCATTGAAAACAACCGGACATCTTCAGATCCTCTATGGCAATCTCGCCGAAGGTGGAAGTGTAGCCAAGATCAGTGGCAAGGAAGGAGAAAAATTTGTTGGACCGGCAAGAGTATTTGATGGTGAGTTTGAATTGATCAATGGCATCAGCAGTGGTCGCGTGAAAGCAGGAGATGTTGTGGTTATCAGAAATGTAGGGCCTAAAGGTGCCCCTGGTATGCCGGAAATGTTGAAACCTACATCTGCTATTATTGGTGCGGGTTTAGGCAAATCAGTTGCACTGATTACAGATGGTCGTTTCAGTGGTGGAACACATGGATTCGTCGTCGGTCACATCACGCCTGAAGCTTATGATGGCGGATTAATCGGACTGGTTCAGGATGATGATATCATTGAACTGGATGCTACGAATAACACCATCAATCTGAAAGTAGACAAGGGCGTGATTGATCAGCGGAAAGCGAACTGGAAAAAACCCTCATTAAAAGTAACTAAAGGAATTCTTTATAAATATGCAAAGCACGTTAAGTCAGCCGCAGAAGGCTGCGTTACCGACGAAGACTGAGACCATTAGTGGATCGAAAGCAGTACTGGAAGCATTGATTGCGGAAGGTGTGAAAACCATTTTTGGTTATCCCGGTGGTGCCATCATGCCGATATACGATGCACTTTATGATTATAGTGATCAACTGGAACATATCCTGGTACGTCACGAACAGGGAGGTATACATGCTGCCCAGGGATATGCACGTACATCTGGTGATGTAGGAGTTGTATTTGCAACCAGCGGTCCGGGTGCCACCAACCTGGTAACCGGATTGGCGGATGCAATGATTGACTCTACTCCCGTGGTAGCTATAACAGGACAGGTATTTGCACACCTGCTTGGGACAGATGCATTCCAGGAAACAGATGTAATCAATATCACTACACCTGTAACCAAATGGAATTACCAGGTAACGGATGCAGCAGAAATTCCTGCTGTACTGGCAAAGGCATTTTACATCGCAAGAACCGGTCGCCCTGGTCCGGTGCTGATCGATATCACCAAAAATGCGCAGTTGCAGCTATTCGAGTACGAAGGCTACAAAAAATGTGATCATATCCGTAGCTATCGCCCGAAACCCAATGTGCGCAAAGAATATGTTGAGCAGGCTGCTGCATTAATCAACGAAGCAAAACAGCCCTTTGTGATCTTTGGTCAGGGTGTGATACTAGGTAAAGCAGAGAAAGAATTTATCGCATTTATTGAGAAAGCAGGTATACCTTCTGCATGGACCATTATGGGTATGAGTGCTATTCCAACAGATCATCCGCTGGGAGTTGGAATGCTGGGAATGCATGGAAATTATGGTCCGAATGTACTGACCAATGAATGTGATGTATTGATTGCCGTGGGTATGCGCTTTGATGATCGGGTAACCGGCCGGTTGGACAAATATGCCAAGCAGGCGAAAGTAATCCATCTTGATATTGATCCGGCAGAGATTGATAAAAACGTGAAGACAACTGTTCCGGTATGGGGAGATTGCAAGGAGACACTTCCTATGCTGACGGAGTTGATTGAACCCAAAGTATATCCTCAATGGTTACAGCGTTTCCGTGACTATGCGCAACAGGAACTGGAGCAATGCATCCAGCCGGAGTTGCATCCAACCGGAGAGGTGTTAACCATGGGTGAAGTGATCAATACCCTGAATGAATTAACAGGTGGTGATGCGATCATCGTAACAGATGTTGGTCAGCACCAGATGGTAGCCTGCAGATATGCCAACTACAATCAAACCAAGAGCAATGTAACCTCGGGTGGATTGGGAACCATGGGCTTTGCATTGCCCGCTGCCATAGGAGCAAAATATGGTGATCCCAAAAGAACAGTAGTTGCAGTAATCGGTGATGGAGGATTCCAGATGACACTCCAGGAATTGGGAACCATCATGCAGTTTGATGTGGATGTAAAAATCCTGATCCTGAACAATGAGTTCCTGGGAATGGTACGCCAGTGGCAACAGCTTTTCCATGATCGCCGCTATTCCTTTGTGAATATTACGAGTCCGGATTTTGTACAGGTAGCCAAAGGATATCACATTGATGGCAACAGCGTCCGTGAAAGAAAAGATCTGAAGCAAGCCCTATCAACTATGTTGAACCACAAGGGAGCTTACCTGCTGGAAGTAATGGTAGGTAAGGAAAACAATGTGTTCCCAATGGTACCGCAGGGATGTAGTGTGGCGGAAATTAGACTTAAGTGAGACGTCAGACGTGAGACGTGAAAAGGGAGACGGGGGAATGGAGAAGGGAGATGGGAAGAGAGATAAATGGATAATTAAAACATTTAAACATGAACAAGCAGGAATTTACCATAACAGTATATACGGAGAACCAGATCGGGTTGCTGAACCGGATCGCCATCATGTTCTCCAGGAGAAAAATCAATGTTGAGAGCCTGAATACTTCGCCCTCTGAAGTGGAGGGAATTCATCGCTTTACTATTGTTATACATGAAACTGAAGAGGTGGTGAAAAAACTGGTACGCCAGATTGAAAAACAGGTGGAAGTGCTGAAAGCTTATTACAATAACAATGAAGAGTTGATCTGGCAGGAGCTGGCACTTTACAAAGTGTCCACTGATGAGATTGCGGAAAAAGTAAAAGTAGAGCGCCTCTTAAGAGAGTATGGCGCACGTGCAGTAGTAATCCGGAAAGATTATACCGTATTTGAAACAACCGGTCACCGGGAAGAAACCGACAAACTCATCAGTGTATTGGAACCCTATGGCTTAATTGAGTTTGTGAGAAGTGCGCGCGTAGCGATTATAAAAGCAAGCAGTGGGTTCCATGAAAAGCTGAGAGAATTTGAAGCACAGGAACCGAGTGAGGAAGTAGTGGAGAATGAGTATCTGGATAAGCAGGATGAGGTGTTTACAATGTGAAAGGTGAAAGGTGAGAAGTGAAAGAGGTGAAAGGTGAAAGGTGAAAGGTGAAAAACAACTAACATATAACAAGCAACCGTAAAATTTCTTAATCAATTTAAATCATGGCAAAATTAAATTTCGGAGGAGTTGAGGAGAATGTAGTAACGAGGGAAGAGTTTCCCCTGTCAAAAGCACAGGAAGTATTGAAAAATGAAACCGTAGCAGTAATCGGATACGGTGTTCAGGGTCCTGGTCAGGCATTGAACCAGCGCGACAATGGCATCAATGTTATTGTTGGTCAGCGTAAGAATTCCAAGACCTGGGACAAGGCAATCGCTGATGGATTTGTTCCCGGTGAAACCCTGTTTGAAATTGAAGAAGCGCTGGAGCGTGGTACCATCATCTGTTATCTGCTGAGTGATGCAGCACAGATCGCACTGTGGCCAACGGTAAAAAAACACCTGACTCCAGGGAAAGCCCTTTACTTCTCTCACGGATTCGGAATTACATTTAATGAGCAGACTGGAATTATACCTCCTCCGGATGTAGACGTATTCCTGGTAGCTCCGAAAGGAAGTGGAACCTCGCTGCGTCGCATGTTCCTGCAGGGTCGTGGTTTGAACAGTTCTTATGCCATCTACCAGGATGCAACCGGTAAAGCAAAAGACCGTGTAATTGCACTGGGTATTGCTGTAGGAAGCGGTTACCTGTTTGAAACAGATTTCAAAAAAGAAGTATACTCTGATCTGACTGGTGAAAGAGGAACCCTAATGGGTGCTATCCAGGGAATCTTCGCAGCACAGTACCAGGTATTGCGTGATAAAGGTCATACTCCTTCTGAAGCATTCAATGAAACAGTGGAAGAGTTGACACAATCACTGATGCCACTGGTTGCTGAAAACGGAATGGACTGGATGTATGCCAACTGTTCTACAACTGCACAGCGTGGAGCACTCGACTGGTGGAAAAAATTCAGAGATGCAACAGCACCTGTATTTAAAGAACTGTACGAAAGCGTAGCAACCGGAAAAGAATCACAGCGTTCTATCGATTCCAACAGTCAGCCCGACTATCGCGAGAAACTGGAAGAAGAACTGAAAGAACTTCGCGAGAGTGAAATGTGGCAGGCTGGTAAAACCGTACGGAGTCTGCGTCCTGAAAATCAGGCGAAGTAACATACGTGAGACGTCAGACGTGAGACGTGAGACAATCTTCTCACTTCTCACGTCTCACGTCTCACGTCTCACATCTCACCTTAAAACTCATAGTCATTCAAGCTAACTCCATACTCGACTTTCACAAAGCAGCGCATCGCCTGAAGAAGGTGATTAAAAAAACACCGCTGACCTATAACGCCAATTTATCGCGGCGGTATAACTGTCATGTCTACCTGAAAAGGGAAGACCTGCAGGTAGTGAGAAGTTATAAGTTGAGAGGAGCTTACAACATGATGAGCAGCCTGCCACAGGAACAACTTCGCAAAGGAGTGGTTTGCGCCAGTGCCGGCAACCATGCCCAGGGATTTGCATTCAGTTGCAAACAGCTACAAATAAAGGGTGTGGTTTTCATGCCCATCATAACCCCCAATCAGAAAGTCAGCCAGACAAAAATGTTTGGGGAAGACTGGATCGAAGTACGTTTGACCGGAGACACTTTCGACGACTGCGCAGCTGCGGCCAAAGCCTATACCGAGGCCAATGAAATGGTATTTATTCCTCCCTTTGATGATGAGCGCATCATAGAGGGACAAGGAACAGTAGGCGTTGAAATCCTGGAAGAGCTGAACGATCCCGATTTTGTTTTTATCCCCGTTGGAGGTGGAGGACTTTCTGCCGGTGTAGGCAAGTATCTCCAGATCTTTGCCCCCACCACTCAAATAATTGGGGTGGAGCCGGAAGGAGCTCCCTCCATGTACCAGGCACTTAAAGCAGGCGAACCTGTAACTCTTGATACAATTGAACGATTTGTGGATGGTGCTGCAGTGAAACGAGTAGGTGAAAAGACCTTCCCGATCTGTCAGGAAGTATTAACGGATATGCTGCTGGTGCCGGAAGGAAGGGTTTGCGCGGAAATCCTGAAACTTTACAACGAGGATGCCATCGTGGTAGAACCTGCCGGAGCCCTCTCCATCGCTGCCCTGGACCAATATGCCGACCAGATACAGGGAAAAAAGGTGGTGTGTATTGTATCCGGCAGCAACAACGATATTGACAGAATGCAGGAAATTAAGGAGCGAGCCCTTCAATACGAGGGACTCAAACATTATTTCCTCATCCGTTTTGCACAGCGCCCCGGCGCATTGAAAGAATTTGTAAATTTTGTACTGGGACCATCAGACGATATAACCCGGTTCGAATACATCCAGAAACACAACAAGGAAACCGGACCCGCATTGGTAGGAATAGAACTAAAAAGCCCGACAGATTACCATATCCTGCTGAAAAATATGCAGCAGTACCATATCAATTACACAGAATTGAATAAAGACGATAATCTTTTTGGATACCTCGTCTGAATATTCATATTTTGTTGTATATTCATAGCCTTGCTTGCTGCATATAATTAATTCTGTCTAACAGAAGGTATTTTTTATTGAAAATTTTCTAAACTGCATTATCAACGATGGCAAGCAACCAGGGTTTATACCATCCCTCTTTTGAGCGTGACGCATGTGGGATCGGTTTTGTGGCAAACATCAAGAGCAACAAATCTCATCAAATCATTTCGGATGCACTTACCGTATTGGAAAATATGGAGCATCGGGGTGCCTGCGGCTGTGAAGCCAATACCGGCGATGGCGCTGGTATCATGATCCAGGTACCGCACGAATTCTATTTTGATGAGTGTGTGAAACTGGGATTTCATCTCCCCTCCTTCGGCCGCTATGGTGTAGGTGTTTTATTCTTCCCAAGGGAAATCCGCCTGCGTGAAGAATGTAGAGATATCTTCAACCGGGCAGCAGAGAAACTCGGGCTTGAAATTATTGGTTACCGCAAGGTGCCGGTGAATACAGAGGGAATTGGTGCAACCGCCTTAAGTGTAGAACCGGAAATGGAGCATGTATTCATTGCATGTCCGGATCATATCAACAACCCGGATGAGTTCGAACGCAAACTCTTTATCCTGCGTAATTACGCCAGCCATACCATCAACAATACGGTAAAGAAAGATGCTATCGGATTTTATATTGCATCGCTTTCCTACAAAACGGTAGTATATAAAGGACAGCTAACCAGTAACCAGGTACGTGGCTATTTCCCCGACCTGAATGACAAAAGACTGGTGAGTGCTTTCGGCCTGGTGCACTCCCGTTTTGCCACCAACACGTTCCCATCCTGGAAGTTGGCACAGCCTTTCCGCTTTATCGCGCACAATGGTGAAATCAATACGGTGCAGGGTAACCTGAACTGGCTTCGCACCAATGAAAAAGGATTTACATCTCCCTACTTTACCAAGGAGGAAATGGATCTGCTACTGCCGATCGTAACAGATGGACAATCAGATTCCGCATGCCTGGATAATATGATCGAATTGCTGACTTTATCAGGTCGTTCTTTACCACATGTAATGATGATGCTGATTCCCGAAGCATGGGATGGCAACGATAGCATGGATCCTGTAAAAAAAGCATTTTATGAATTCCATGCTTCCTTTATGGAACCCTGGGATGGTCCTGCTTCTATCTCTTTCACCGATGGAAAAATTATTGGTGCTACCCTCGACCGGAATGGTCTTCGCCCCTCCCGCTACTGTGTTACCAATGATGATCGCGTGATCATGGCATCTGAAACCGGAGCCTTGCCAGTTGATCCTTCCATCGTAATAGAAAAGGGTCGCCTGCAGCCAGGCAAGATGTTCGTGGTGGATATGGAACAGGGCCGCATCATCAGTGATACCGAATTAAAAGAACAGATCTGCTCTCAGAAACCTTATGGAGAGTGGTTGAATAAATATAAGATCCGCCTGGAAGAATTGCCGGAGCCAAGAGTATTGTTTACCCATCTGGAACACGACCAGGTATTCAAATACCAGAAAGCTTTTGGTTATTCCACGGAAGATCTTGAAACCATCATTGCACCCATGGCAATAGATGGCAAAGAGCCAGTAGGTTCAATGGGTACAGATACTCCACTTGCAATTTTAAGTGATCAGCCACAACACCTCAGCAGTTATTTCAAACAATTGTTTGCACAGGTCACCAATCCGCCAATCGATCCAATTCGTGAGCGACTGGTAATGTCACTTGCCACTTTTGTTGGCAACAATGGAAACCTGCTCACTGAAGAACCACTGGCCGCGCACAGTGTTGCATTGAAACATCCGGTTCTCAACAATCATGAACTGGAAAAAATCAGAAGTATTGATACCGGCATATTCCAGGCCAAAACCCTGCAATGTTATTTCCGTGCCGATGGCAAACCCGGATCACTGCAGAAGGCATTGGATCGTATCTGCCGCTATGCAGTAGATGCTGCACAGGATGGATTTGAAGTACTGATCCTTTCAGACCGTGCGATTGACTCGGATCACGCTCCTATTCCTTCTTTGCTTGCCACTGCAGCGATTCATCATCATCTTATAAGAAAAGGTCTACGCGGACAAGTAGGATTGGTGGTAGAAGCAGGCGATGTATGGGAAGTACATCACTTCGCGTGTTTGATTGGATTTGGCGCTACCGCGATTAACCCCTACCTGGCATTGTCGACCATTCGTGATCTGCGACTGAATGGAAAGTTGGAAACCAGCCAGGATCCGGATCAGCTTAAGAAAAATTATATCAAAGCAGTTAATGAAGGATTGTTGAAAGTATTCTCGAAAATGGGAATCTCTACCCTGCAATCTTATCAGGGTGCACAGATCTTTGAAATCATTGGTCTGAATAAAACAGTAGTTGAAAAATACTTCACTGGTGCTACCTCCCGCATTGAAGGAATGGGGCTGGATGAAATCGCGAGAGAAGCATTAGCCAAACATTTCCTTGCGTTCAGTAAAAAGGAAATTCCGGTGGATCGCCTGCCGGTTGGAGGAGTTTATCAGTGGAAACGCAAAGGAGAATTTCATTTATTCAATCCGCAAACCATTCACTTGTTGCAGTATTCCACCAAGATGAATGATTATGCGACTTACAAAAAATATGCAAAGCTGGTAAATGATCAAAGCGTTAAAGCAGCCACACTCAGAAGCCAGTTACAGTTTAAAACCAATCGTCCGTCTATTTCCATTGACGAAGTTGAACCTGCTGAAAGCATCATGAAACGATTTGCTACTGGAGCAATGAGTTTCGGATCTATTTCACACGAAGCACATTCCACCCTGGCAATTGCGATGAACCGCATTGGCGCTAAATCCAATACCGGAGAAGGTGGTGAAGATGTATTGCGTTATGAGCCCATGGCCAATGGAGACTCCATGCGCAGTGCGATCAAACAGGTAGCATCAGGTCGCTTTGGTGTGACCAGCTATTACCTGACTATGGCTGACGAGTTACAAATTAAAATGGCACAGGGTGCCAAGCCGGGAGAAGGTGGTCAATTACCCGGACATAAAGTAGATGAATGGATCGGCAAGGTTCGGCATTCTACTCCCGGTGTAGGATTGATTTCACCACCACCGCATCACGATATTTATAGTATTGAAGATCTGGCGCAGCTGATTTATGATCTGAAGAATTCCAACCGTGCAGCACGCATCAGTGTGAAACTGGTAAGTAAAGCAGGAGTAGGAACCATTGCTGCCGGTGTAGCGAAAGCAAAAGCGGATGTAATTCTGATTGCTGGTCACGATGGCGGAACAGGGGCCTCTCCTATCAGCTCTATCAAACATGCAGGATTGCCATGGGAACTGGGGTTGGCTGAATCGCACCAGACCCTGCTGAAAAATAAACTCAGGAGTCGCGTGGTGTTGCAGGCAGACGGGCAGATGCGTACAGGTCGCGACATCGCGATAGCAACTTTATTAGGTGCGGAAGAATGGGGCATTGCAACTGCAGCATTGGTTGTGGAAGGTTGTATCATGATGCGTAAGTGTCATTTGAATACTTGTCCGGTTGGTGTTGCTACGCAAGACCCCGAACTCAGAAAACGTTTCACCGGAAATGCGGATCATGTGGTGAATTTCTTCCGCTTTATCACGGAAGATCTGAGAGAGATCATGGCAGAGTTGGGATTCAGAACCATCAATGAAATGGTGGGACAAGTAGATTTCCTGGAAGCAAAAACGGATGTAACACATTGGAAATACAAAGGCCTCGACCTCTCTCCTGTGTTGTATAAGGAACCTGCGTCACGTTACACAGGTTTGTACAAAATGGAAGAGCAGGATCATGGGTTGAGCAATGTGCTCGACTGGAAATTGCTGGAAGCAGCTAAACCAGCACTGGAAAGCCAGCAGAAAGTATTTGCCTCCTTTGATGTGAAGAATACAGATCGTACCATTGGCACCATTCTGTCCAATGAGATTTCGAAGAAGTATAAGGAAGAAGGATTGCCTGATGATACCATTCATTTCAAATTTACAGGCACAGCCGGACAAAGTTTTGGTGCCTTCAATACAAAAGGAGTAACACTTGAACTGGAAGGAGATGCCAACGATTATTTTGGTAAAGGATTAAGTGGTGCGAAACTGGTGGTATATCCATCTCTACAGGCAAGCTTTGTTCCCGAGGAAAACATCATCATAGGTAACGTAGCGTTTTATGGAGCTACTTCTGGAATTTCCTTCATTCGTGGTAAAGCGGGTGAGCGATTTGCGGTAAGAAATTCAGGCGCCACTGCAGTAGTGGAAGGAGTTGGTGATCATGGTTGTGAATACATGACCGGAGGAACAGTTGTGATACTGGGAGACACTGGAAGAAACTTTGCTGCAGGTATGAGTGGAGGAATTGCATTCATCTACGATGTAAAAGGAAATTTCCCTGATCTCTGTAATAAGGAAATGGTGGACCTGGATCCGGTTGCGGATGAGGATATCGCACAACTAAAAGATTTGTTGCAGCAGCATTATACCTATACCGGAAGTACGGTAGCGCAATTCATCTTAACTGATTTTGAGAACCAGCTGAAGAATTTCGTGAAAGTATTCCCGAGTGATTATAAGAAGGTGTTGCAAAAGCGCAGGAGCATGGAAGTGAAAAGTGAGAAGTGAGGAAGGGAAGAGGAGACAAAGGAGAAGAGGAGACAAAGGAGAAGGGAGACAAGGGAGAAGGGAAGAAAGGAGGAATGGAAGATGGAGGAAGGGAGGAAAAAAATTTTATAACAAAACTTAATTGAGAAAGACATATGGGTAAGCCAACCGGATTTATGGAATTCACACGGGAGTTGCCAGGCAAGCGACCTGTGGAAGAGCGTGTGAAGGATTATAACGAATTCATCAACCGGTATTCGGATGAGCAGCTGAACAAACAATCGGCGAGATGTATGAACTGTGGCATTCCTTTTTGCCATAATGGATGCCCTTTAGGAAATGTGATACCCGAATTCAATGATGCCGTGTATCGGAAGAACTGGGAAGAAGCTTATGACATTCTGAAATCCACGAATAATTTCCCGGAGTTTACAGGAAGAATTTGTCCGGCTCCCTGCGAAACTGCCTGTGTACTGGGAATTAACCAGCCTGCCATTACGATTGAAGAAATCGAAAAACATATTATTGAAATCGCCTTTGAAAAAGGACTGGTAAAACCTCAGAAGCCAACACTGCGGACCGGTAAAAAAGTTGCTGTTATTGGTTCTGGTCCGGCCGGACTGGCAGCCGCAGCACAGCTAAACTATGCTGGTCACCAGGTAACTGTATACGAGCGGGATGAAAAGCCAGGCGGGCTCTTACGGTATGGCATACCCGATTTTAAACTGGAGAAATGGGTTGTGGAACGTCGGGTGGCATTACTGGAGGAAGAAGGAGTGGTTTTTAAATGTCATTCCAATGTTGGCGTGAATGTTCGCGTGAATGATTTGTTGAGAGAATACCATGCAATTGTACTGGCAGGAGGATCAACTGTGCCTCGCGATTTGGCGATTCCTGGCAGGGATTTAAAAGGCGTTCATTTTGCGATGGACTTTCTGAAGCAGCAGAACAAGCGTAATTATCAGTCGGACCCTCTTGCATTCAAAGAAATTGAGAGTAACGTCGTTGGAGAAAATATCCTGACCACCGGAAAAAATGTAGTTGTAATTGGTGGTGGAGATACGGGCAGTGACTGTGTAGGTACATCCAATCGCCAGGGTGCTGTTTCAGTAACACAATTTGAACTGTTACCAAAACCTCCTGCTCAAAGAACGGATTTCATGCCCTGGCCAAGTTATCCAATGGTGTTGAAAACCTCCACCTCCCATGAAGAAGGTTGTGAACGCCATTGGGCGATTGCCACCAAAGCCTTTATTGGTGATGAACAGGGAAACCTGAAAGCCTTGCAGATAGTTGACCTTGAATGGAGTTCCGGAGCAGATGGGCGCCCCTCTCAGTTTAAGGAAGTAGCAGGAAGTGTTCGGGAAATACCTTGCGAAAGAGCATTCCTCGCTATGGGATTCCTGCACCCGCAGCATAAAGGATTATTGGAAGAATTGGGTGTTGACCTGGATGAAAGAGGCAATGTAAGAGCAGGAGAAAAATCCTTCCAAACCAATATCCCCAAAGTTTTTACAGCCGGTGATATGCGAAGGGGACAAAGCCTGGTGGTTTGGGCGATCAGTGAAGGAAGGGAATGCGCCCGTAAAGTGGATGAATACCTGATGGGGCAATCTGTATTGGAAACCAAGGATGCAATGTTATCCATGGCACTCTAATATATTAAAATTTTTACCATATTTAATAAATAGCGGCTTTTAGCCGCTTTTTTTATTTAGTGCCCGAAATAAAACAAAAATTAACCCAAAAGATAAAATTCTATTAAGCCGGATCACGGCGATTTTTTGAGAATTATTTAGTTGCTCATAAATAGTTGAATATCAATTACTATACACAAAATCTAAAGCATTCAGTCACTCCTTCTTTTTATTAGCTTTTACTGGGAAGCAGATATAACATTAAATATTTTTATATGTGTATATATTAGAGTATTTCTAATCAGTTTTATCACTACTTTAGAAAAATAATTTATAGTTACTATTTTTTTAATGCAATTAAAACCAACTGAAATGAGTAAACTGACGATCAAACAGGTAGCCCCCTTTCTGATTTTGGCTGCTGTTTCTGTAGCGGCGCTCTTTGCCCCAACCGTTGCAGATTTCGCTGACCCCGACAAGGTTTATAATGGGGCCGATATTGCCTGGATCCTGGTAGCCTCAGCCCTGGTGTTTCTTATGACACCCGGACTTGCATTTTTTTATGGCGGAATGGTACACAGGAAGAATGTAATCTCCACCATGATTAAAAGTGTCGTAGCAGCCGGAGTGGTTAGTGTTTTATGGGTGTTTTTTGGATACAGCCTTTGCTTCGGAGAATCTATCGGAGGTTTTATTGGTAATCCTTTTACCCATATGTTCTGGAAAGGTGTTAACAGTGGTGAACCGGTTGGTGGTATTCCCAAATCCCTGTTTGCTGTATTTCAGTTGATGTTTGCGATCATCACACCGGGACTCGTAGTAGGAGCTGTGGCTGAAAGAATCCGCTTCACTTCCTATATCTTATTTATTGTACTGTTTGCGGTTTTAGTATATGCACCCCTGGCTCATATGAGCTGGCATGCAGATGGGTTCCTCCTGAAAATGGGAGCACTTGACTTTGCAGGTGGTACCGTTGTACATATTTCTGCAGGTTGCGCAGCATTGGCAGGTGCACTGGTATTAAAGCGTCGCCAGGTACACATGGAACATAAAGAAATTCCCCCGGCAAACATCCCTTATGTATTAATCGGAACCGGTTTGCTGTGGTTCGGCTGGTTTGGTTTCAATGCAGGTTCTGCACTGGGTGCCAATGCACTCGCTGTATCTGCTTTTGTTACTACCAATATCGCTGCAGGTGCAGCCGGTTGTAGCTGGATGTTCTTTGATGTAATGCGCGGCAAAAAACCATCTGTTATTGGCTTCTGTATAGGTGCAGTAGTTGGCCTGGTTGCCATCACGCCCGCTGCAGGATTTGTAGCTATTCCACAAAGTATCTTCATTGGTGTTGTTGCAGCCCTGATTTCAAATCTGGCTGTTTATTACAAACAAAAATCTTCACTGGATGATACATTGGATGTGTTCCCTTGTCATGGTGTTGGTGGTATGGTAGGTATGCTGATGACAGGTATTTTCGCCACAACAGCAGTAAACAGTGCCGGTCAGGATGGTCTGTTCTATGGAAATGCAACCTTCTTCCTGACTCAGTTAAAAGCCATGCTGATCGCGGTTGGATACAGCTTTGTAGTATCCTATGCAATCTTCAAATTCATCAATTTCCTGTTGCCTTTGCGGGTTAGCTCTGAGGAAGAAGAACTTGGACTGGATGAAACCCAGCACAATGAAAAATACCTGCAGGGAACTTTGCTGGTACACAATAATGGCAAATTGAAAGAAGAAGAGCTCTCTGAAATTTAATAACCAACCAAAACTAACTGCACTCTCCACTTTTGGGCTAGGCAGTAAACGAGAAAAAGGTACAGCATATTGACAAACTTCTGATACAAGTTTATCGCCGTACCCTTTCCCTTAACACTTAAAATGTTACACAATGTTACAAAAATTATTGGCAACAGGCATTGCGCTATCCTGTATAACAATTAGCCATGCCCAGACTGCTGAATCAACCCAAACAACCAGCACCGCGGAAGCGGCTGCCACCCCACCCGAAGAAAAAAAACCATTGATCAGCTTTTCTGGTTCAGCCGATGTTTACTACCGCTATGATTTTGGAAAACAGGCCGGAAACAATCGCACCAGCTTTACCAATACGCATAACAGTTTCGCGCTTGGCATGGCCAGCCTGAAAGCAGAACACCAGGGCGACAAGATTGGTGTTGTTCTGGATCTAGGCTTTGGCCCACGCGCCAAGGAATTTACCTATGCAGACGAAGGTATTACCCAAGCCATTAAACAGCTCTATGTTAGCTATGCTCCCACTGACTGGTTAAAGTTTACTGCAGGTACCTGGGCAACCCATGTCGGATATGAACTCGTTGATCCACAACTGAACCGGAACTACAGCATGTCTTACATGTTTTCCAACGGACCTTTCTCTCATACCGGTTTGAAAGCAGAAGTATCAAAAGGGAAAAGCGGATTCATGCTTGGTATCTCCAATGCAACAGATTATCGCATTCCTCCAACTGACCAAATCAACCGGAAATTCATCCTTGCACAATATAGTTTCGCGGCAAGTGATAACCTGAAATTCTACCTGAATTATGTAGGTGGCAAAAATCCGGACACCTCTAAAACCAACCAGTTCGACCTTGTGATGACAGCCAGTATTTCGGACGCCTTCAGTATCGGTTACAATGGTACGGTTAACACTACCAAAACCTGGGATGGGGCTAAAAATGAATCCGGAAAATCCTGGTGGGGATCCGCCCTCTATTTAAACCTCGACCCTAAACCCTGGTTTGGCCTGACGTTGAGAGGCGAGTACTTCAGTGACAAAAATCAGTTCAAGATTCCAACTGCAGGACCGAATGGTGCAAGTTTATTTGCCACTACCCTATCAGCCAATTTCAAAGTAGGCGGACTGACATTCATTCCAGAATTCAGGGTTGAAAATGCTTCAGAAGAAATTTATGCAGACGCGAATGGTACCGGTAAAAAATCAGCAGGCAGTTTCCTGCTGGCCGCTATCTATAGCTTCTAACCACTGTTTCACATATGGCAAGCAATCGTTGATCGTCCCCCGTTTCTACGGGGGACTCTTTTTTGCTAATTGAGGAACATTTCGTCTACCAATAAAAGATACCTGTTCTTCCCTTTTTGATAAGGCCGGGCAATAATCTTCCCCCGGAGCCTCATATTCTCCGCGATGCAATACAAAAGTTCAACGTAGGGTATCCTGTTCGCCCATTACGGAAACGATCATTTTACCCCTATCGGTTTTGTTGATGAACCGAAGCAGGTTGGTAACATCCGCATTGGTGATTTGCATCATGGGGTTCCATCTTCCATTCTCCCTTCTCCTATGCCTACCCTTCCGCGCCACCAGTATCCTATATGCTCGCTTCCCTGCGTCTCACGTCTCACATCTGACGTTTCACCTTCCTCACGCCGAATTTCTTCCCGCATTAATAATTCCAAATGAACACCTCATCACCAGCTTTTCATACGTAGTTTTCATGCCTGCAGCAGGATCATGCGGACTGCCGGCTTCCAACTCTCGTACACGGGTAATCGCATATTGCTGTATGGTAGTAAGTGGCAAAACAATACGTTCCCGCATGGAAACCGATAATTGTTCCACCGGATAATCAGCCATCAGTTCCGTATTGCCTGACAGAAGCAGCACATATTTTCGGGTGAGTTCGTATTCGCTGTAGATCATATGCCAGATCTCACCGAACACTTTATGATCAGCAAGGTGACTGGTTAGCGGGAAATAACATTTCAACATGGCCATCTCACAGTTATCAATAAGTGTTTTGAAGAAGAGGGAGTGCTGGTACATCTCTTTTACTTTCTTCCATTCGCCGCGTTCTTCAGCCAGTTTCAATGCAGTACCCACACCGTAATATCCTGTTACATTTTGTTTCAGCTGACTCCAGGCACCTACAAAAGGAATGGCACGCAGGTCACTTAAATTCAGCCGCGTTGCAGAACCCCGTTTGGCAGGCCTGGATCCGATATTGGTAGCAGCATAAAAGCGCAAGGCACTCGCATGCGAAAGATATTCCAGGAATGTCGGATGATTCTTCAATGCCGAATACGCATTAAATCCATCATTGGCAAGCTGCAATAACAATGTTTCCTGTCCCTGGTCCAGGGTTGCCCGGGTGGAATGTTTGGCGGCGGCCGATAGTCCGGCATTCAGCAATTGCTCCATATTAAACTGGGCCGCATCAATAGTACCGAAATTGGAACTGATGGTTTGTCCCTGTATGGTCAACTGAATTTCCTTACTGGAAACATCCTTGCCCATCGAAGCATAGAACTTATGCGTTTTGCCACCACCTCTTGCAGGCGGACCACCTCTTCCATCAAAGAACAACACATCCAATCCGTATTGTGCAGATAAAGCCGTAAGTTCCTTTTTCGCCTGCAGGATGCTGAAATTCGCCATCAGGTATCCGCCATCTTTGGTGCCATCCGAAAACCCAAGCATGATGGTTTGTTTATCTCCCCTCCTTTTCAGGTGTTCGCGATAAACCGGAAGCTGGTATAAAGTATCCATGATGGCTCCTGCCTGCCTTAAATCTTCAATGGTTTCAAAGAGCGGAACAATATCCACTGTCAATTCATCTTTTTTCCAGCCACCGAGTAAAAACAGTCCGAATACTTCCATCACATTGGCAGCGCTGGTACAATGGCTGATGATATAGCGATGACAACCAATTTCTCCATTCTCCTGCTGAATACGTGCGATCGCTTTTACAGAAGCAAGCGTATCGGCATGCACAGCCTCCTTAAAGGTTGGATCAGTTGCCAATGCGGGCAGTTTGCTGAGTTGATCCAGGCGTTCCTCTGGTGTGAGACTACTGTACAATCCGGAAAAGAGGTTGCCGGATTGGGAAATCACTTCAAAAAAGGATTCATGCACTGAACTATCCTGCCGAACATCCAGCGATGCATAAAATAAACCAAAGGCCCGGATCTTTTGAATGAGGTTATCAATCCGGTCGGCGAACAAACCATTGTGTTGTAACACGATGGTATCCCTCACCTGCTGCAATTGACGGATCATCGAATCTGCACTCAGACTACGCGTCGGCTGTTCACCAAAAACCTCGTTGTACAACTGCTTTTCCAGATCTGCAATCAACTGATCGGTTTCTTTAAACGTGAGTCTTCGTTTCAGTCGCCTTACATCCAGGTAATATTGTTTGATGATACTCGAACGAAGGGCAGCAGCTACCTGGATGGTAGTGTCTGCCGTAACAAAAGGGTTACCATCGCGATCTCCGCCAGGCCAGAAACCCATTTGAAGCAAGGGTTGATTATTATTCACTTTGCCGGCCAGTTCGCTATCGGCATAGGATAAAATTTTACCAACAGCCGGATAAAACACATTATCCAGGTACCAGATCAGGCTCATCGCCTCATCAAATGGAGTGGGCTTCTGCTTTTTAAAGAAAGGGGTCTTCCCCAATTGTTGCAGATAACTATTTACGAGAGAGGTATTATTCTCCTGCAAGGCCTTGGCCAGATCGTGAATAATTCCAAGAACAGAACCCGGATAAAACTGTGTTGGATGGGCGGTTAACACCATGCGCACACAGAATGGATTTTTTTCCAGCTGGCTGGTATCCAGATCCGGCTGCTGTAAAAAAGAGGCGAGTTGTTTCAGCGTACCCGGACCAGAGAAATCATTGATCTTACTGAATGCGGCATCTTCCAGCGCATCAAAAAGCACCACCTGCCTTTCCACATACTGCACAAAGCGAAACAGTAAATCCGCTTTTTCCTGTTCCGTTCTGAAACTGGTGTGACTTGCAAAAAAATCATCCAGAATCTGTAAAGGCGTTTTCTTCTTTTTATAACCTTCTTCACAGACATTCAGCAGAACCGAAAGCAGGATGCCAGTCTTTTCAATCCTGTGAAACGGCAATGAAGTAAAGAGACTGTTGTACAATTGAAACTTCAGCGCAACTTCACTTTTAAACTGTTGAAGGGCTGCCGGGTCAATTTTGGCCATATGGGGTAATTTATTCGTTGTTAAGGGCAGCAATCGGGCCATGAATATACCAAAACAGTTGCACTTTGACCGTTGGTAAAACAGATCAAAAAAAATTTAAAACTAACGCTTGTTATAAAAATTGGCTGTGGTAATTTCATGCCCGATTCATGGCATTCGTTTCTACATACACAACTACTACCACTACTATTACAACCCGCTAAGGGTTGTACATTACCATATTATGCCATGGGCCTTCGGGCTGTTTTTTCCAGGAATTTTCAGTTTCAATTATTCAGATTCTTTATCATCATTATCCATTTTATGCAGGTATTAAAATTCGGCGGCACATCTGTTGGCAGTCCGGAAGCAATTCAGAATGTTATCTCCATCGTTTCAGAAAAAATCAAAAAGAATAAAGTAATCACGGTAGTATCGGCTTTTGGTGGAACCACGGACCTGCTCCTGCAATGCGGGCAAATGGCAGCAAGCGGGGATGAAGCTTACAAGGAACTGATCCAGAAAATCACCACCAGGCATCTGGATGCGGTGAAACAACTCATACCGGTTCAGCAGCAGAGCAGTTACCTGAGTGCAGTCAAAAAGAGCTGCAATGAAGTAGAAGATCTTTGTAATGGAATTTTTCTGTTGGGAGAAACCACTGCCCGTACGAAAGACAAATTGGTCAGTTATGGTGAACTTATCTCTTCCCAGATCATAACGGCGGCATTTCAGGCAGCGGGAGTTGCTACCACCTGGTGGGACAGCCGAAAACTGATTCGTACCAATGCACAGTATGGAAATGCGATTGTTGATTTCAAAACAACAGAAGTGCAATTGAAAACTGCAGCAGAAGCGGTAAGTGGCAATCATATTGTGATGCCAGGATTTATCGCCTCCAGTGCAGAAGGGGTAACCACTACCCTGGGCCGGGGCGGTTCCGATTATACAGCTGCCATTGCAGCAGCCTGCCTGGATGCGGAATCACTTGAAATCTGGACAGATGTAAGTGGCATGATGACAGCTGATCCGCGCTGGGTACCCAATGCCAGGGTGATACCAACCATCTCTTACCAGGAAGCCATGGAATTATCTCATTTCGGCGCGAAGGTGATTTATCCGCCTACTATCCAGCCGGTAATGAACAAACAGATCCCGATCTGGATTAAAAATACTTTTGCAGCAGCAGATACCGGAACCCTGATTCAACAGGAAGGATATCGCAACGGCTCACCTGTAAGAGGCATATCAAGCATCAGCAAATTAGCCTTACTGAGCCTCGAAGGAAGCGGCATGGTGGGAGTACCGGGCTTTTCACGCAGGTTGTTTGAAGCTTTGTCGGCACATCAAATCAATGTGATTCTGATAACACAGGGATCCTCTGAACATTCCATTTGTGTAGGAGTAGATGAAGCCGCTGCAGAACTGGCAAAAGAAGCTGTAGATGCAGCATTCGCGCCGGAGATCAGTTTGCAGAAAGTGGATCCGCTTGAAATTGAAAAAGGATTATCCATCGTTGCACTGGTGGGAGAACAGATGAAGAGCCATCCTGGCATCAGTGGTAAACTCTTTGGTGCACTCGGCCGCAACGGGGTGAATGTTCGGGCCATTGCACAAGGTTCTTCCGAGCGGAATATTTCGGCTGTAATTGCAACATCAGATGTGAAGAAAGCCATCAACTTACTGCATGAAGAATTCTTTGAAACCAGTCTCAAGCAGGTGAACCTTTTCATCAGTGGTGTTGGAAATGTGGGTAGTCGTTTGCTGCAACAGTTACATCAGCAACAACAATATCTGCTGCATCATAATAAGCTGCAATTGAGAGTAGTTGGATTGGCCAACAGTAAGAAAATCGCGTTTAGCGAGGATGCGATTGACTTATCCAACTGGAAAGCATTTCTTGATAATGGAAAAGAAGCAAGCATACATGAATTTGTAGATGGCATATTAGAACGCAACCTGAGAAATACCGTATTTGTAGATATCACTGCCAGCAAGGAAGTGGCCGGCGTTTATCCCAGGCTGTTAGAAAAGAGTTGTGCGGTAGTTGCCTGCAATAAAATTGCCTGCTCTTCTCCGTATGTATATTACCGTGAGTTGAAAGAAAAAGCAAGAGTAAACAATACAGGATTTCTCTTTGAAACCAATGTGGGTGCAGGTTTACCAGTAATTGGCACACTGAACGACCTGGTGAGAAGCGGTGATAAAATCAAAAGGATTGAGGCAGTGCTGAGTGGTACGTTGAATTATGTTTTCAATCATTATGACGGATCGAGACCTTTTGCGGAAGTAGTTCGACAGGCACAGAATGAAGGCTATACTGAGCCCGATCCGCGCCTTGATCTGAGTGGAACCGATGTGATGCGTAAGATCATGATCCTTGCAAGAGAAGCGGGAGAGCAACTGGAAATGGATGCGATCACCAATCATCGTTTCCTGCCGGCTTCCTGTATGGAAGGTTCTGTTGAAGATTTTTATGCCAGCATGTTAAAGGAAGAAGATCATTTCCGTAACATCTATGAGGAAGCCAATCGAAATGGAAACAAACTCAAATTTGTGGCTGCCTTTCATAATGGTAAAGCAGAAGTTGGCTTGCAGCAGATAAGTCCGGGTCATGATTTGTATCATCTCTATGGCAAGGATAACATCGTATTATTCTATACCGAAAGATACCCTGAGCAACCGATGGTGATCAAAGGTGCGGGCGCAGGTGCGGATGTAACAGCCTCCGGTGTATTTGCAGATATTTTAAGAGCTACTCTAACCTGAGAAACCCATTGAGATGCAAACTAACCTTAACATACAACCGCTTTTTGATACTGAGATTGAAGTGCTTTGTCCGGCTACTGTAGCCAACCTCGTATGTGGATTTGATATCCTCGGGATGGCATTACAGGATCCTTCGGATCGAATCCGAATGCGACTAAGCAAGGAACCGGGTATCCGGATTCAGCACACCGATGAATACAAACTTCCAACTGAACCGGCACAGAATGTAGCCGGTGCTGCGCTGCTGGATCTTTTACAGGCCCTTCCGGAACCTGTTGGAATTGAGATCAGCATCACCAAAGAAATTAAACCAGGCAGTGGGCTGGGTTCCAGTGCTGCCAGTGCTGCCGGAGCAGTGGTAGGCGCAAACTACCTGCTTGGAAAACCTTTCTCTGATGAAGACCTGGTACGTTTTGCCATGGCGGGTGAGAAAGTAGCCAGTGGGGTGAAACATGCCGACAATATCACGCCCTGTATCCTGGGTGGGGTAACCCTGATACGATCTATTTTTCCGCTGGATATCATTGGCTTGTCGGCCCCGCCCTTACAGGTTACAGTAGTGCATCCCCAGATTGAAGTACGGACCTCCGATGCCAGGCAGATTCTGAGAAAAGAGGTCTTATTGAAAGATGCCATCCGGCAGTGGGGCAATATAGCCGGACTGGTAGCAGGCTTTTTGAAAGAAGACTATGAGTTGATTGGAAGATCGCTGGAGGATGTGATCATTGAACCGGTTCGAAGTATTCTTATTCCCGGTTTTGATGAAGTGAAGCAGCGTTCAAAAGCAGCCGGTGCATTGGGAGGTGGAATCAGTGGTTCGGGTCCGTCCATCTTCATGCTCAGCAAAGAAGCAGCAACTGCCAACAGTATTGCGGAGATCATGAAGCAGGTATATACCCAGTTAGGCATAGAATCCAAAGTATATGTTACCTCAATTAATTCAATGGGTTGTCAGGTACGGATCACGGGATAAAGGAGGAAAGGGGGAAAGGAAGAGGGGACGTGAGACGTCAGATGTAAGACGTGAGACAATTCATAATTCATAATTCTAAATTCATAATTGTTGCAATACTATAGTTTACAGCATACAGCGCCGAGGGTTGATTTCAGGACGGCTACTATACAGGGACAGGCGCCTGACGGGGGCTTGTATTTTCCGGAAAGCATTCCACAGTTGCCGGCAGCAATCCTTAACAACTTAGCCGGATTATCGAGGGAAGCGCTTGCCTATGAAGTGATTCGTCCTTTTGTTGGCGATACGATTCCGGAGGATGAATTACGCAGGATAGTAGCTGAAACCATTGACTTTCCAATACCGCTAAAACAGGTGTGCGACGGGGTGTATTCCCTGGAATTATTTCACGGTCCCACACTAGCGTTTAAAGATATCGGAGCCAGATTTATGAGTCGCTGCCTGGGCTATTTTGCCCGTGATGAAAAACAACCGATTACGGTGTTGGTAGCCACCTCCGGTGATACCGGAGGTGCAGTTGCGAGTGGCTTTCATAATGTGGAAGGAGTACGCGTGGTCATCCTCTATCCTTCCGGGAAAGTAAGTTCCGTACAGGAAAAACAGTTGACCACTTTTGGTGATAATATCCATGCACTTGAAGTGGACGGCAATTTTGATGATTGCCAGCAACTGGTAAAAAGAGCCTTCAAGGATACCGAACTGACCAGCCAACTCTTTCTCACATCGGCCAATTCCATCAATGTTGCCCGGTGGTTGCCACAGCAGTTTTATTATTTCTTTGCGCTGCAGCAATGGAAGGAAAAGCAGCCGCCTGTATTCAGTGTGCCAAGTGGCAATTTTGGAAATATCTGTGCCGGCATGATGGCCTGGAAAGCAGGGCTTCCGGTAAGTCATTTTATAGCCGCCTGCAATGCCAATGATGTAGTACCAAGGTTCCTGGAGACCGGCGACTATGAGCCCCGAAAAGCAATACCCACTATTTCAAATGCCATGGATGTGGGAGATCCCAGCAATTTTGTACGCATCCTGGAATTGTTTGGAAAAGACCAGAACCAATTAAAGACCATGTTGTCCAGTTATCGCACGAGTGATCAGCGCACCAGGGAACTCATCCGGTCTATGTACCAACAGCATGCCTACCTGCCAGACCCGCATGGAGCAGTAGGGTTTGATGCCCTGGCTGACTGGCTCCGGCAGCATCCCGGTCAGAAAGGGATCGTACTGGAAACCGCCCATCCTATTAAATTCCTGGATGTGGTAGAGCCGGTAATTGGTCAACCTGTACCAGTACCGGCAAGCATTGAAGAAACGTTAACGAAAACTAAAAATGCAACACAAATCGCAGCTGACTACAGCAAATTGAAGGACTATTTAGTATATTCTAATCCATTCTAATCCGGTTTTAAACTTTCTAAGTGCAGAACCGTTTAGTTTCGCTTTAAAGGATGAAGGACCCGCGCTAAAACACATTTATGCTCAGTGTACTATTGGTTGAGGACGAAATTTCTGTAGGCAATCTGATAAATAAAGGGTTGTCTGAGAGAGGATATAAAATCAGTATTGCCCCGGATGGTGACATTGGCTATGAAATGGCCACCAAAAATGAATTTGATATCATGATCCTGGACATCATGCTGCCAGGTATGAACGGACTGGAATTATGCAAGCGGCTCAGAAACAATAAAATTGATACACCCATCCTGATGCTCACTGCACTAAGCAGTACTGAGAATATCGTAACCGGGCTCGACAGCGGTGCTGATGATTACATAACCAAGCCATTCAAATTTGCAGAACTGGAAGCCCGGATCCGCTCTCTTGCGAGACGTAAACACCCTTTGCAAACTGAGGAAACCAATGTGTTGCGGGTAGCCGACCTGGAAATGAATCCGGATAGTAAAATGGTAACACGCAATGGCAAAAGAATCAGTCTCACTTCCACTGAATTCAGGCTGCTGGAGTTCCTGATGAAAAACAAAGGCAAGGTATTATCCAGGATGACCATACTTGAGAATGTTTGGGGAATCGATTTCAATATCAGTACGAATGTGGTAGATGTTTATATCAACTATGTACGTAAGAAAATTGAGACTTCATTCGAACAAAAGTTGTTGCATACAGTAGTAGGAATGGGATACGTAATCAAGGATTCCTGATATGAAAGTCCAGACCAAAACCGGTATTCTTTTCACTGTTATAACAGCTACCATCATCCTGATCATCAGCTGGACATCCTATTTTATTACACAGAGTTTTGTGAGCAGGGATTTTTTCAAACGCCTTGAAATCAGGGTGATTGTTGCTACGAAAGTATTATTTGAACAGGACCATATTGCTACAACCACCTATGAGGAACTTCGAAAGCGATACCTGGAAACGCTGACCCAGGAAAAAGAGTATGTATTCAAGCTGGACACCCTGGATCGGCTGAAAGAGAGAAAAAATTTCATCCCCTACTCCTATCTTCAAAATATAATTGCGCTAAAAGGCACTCCCGTTTATTTCAATAAAGGTGATATTGATTTTGCAGGTTTGTATTACCCGGATGAAACCGGCGAATATATTGTTATAAAATCAGCGGTAAATGAATATGGCATCAGTACCCTGAAAAACCTGCGCAATATTAAAATCGCCACTTTTATCCTGGCAGTAATCATCGTTTATACAACCAGTATTTTCTTCTCCCGCAAAACCTTTCAGCCGGTGCGGGATATCATCGAGAAAACCAAAAATATCAGTGCGTATAATCTTGGCTTACGCCTGGAAGATAAAGGAGGCGGTGATGAAATTGCTGAGTTATCAAAGACATTCAATAACATGCTGGACCGGCTCCAGACATCCTTTGAAACGCAGAATAATTTTATCAGCAATGCCTCGCATGAATTACGTACGCCACTTACCAATATTATTGGGGAAGCCGACTGGGCATTAACCCGTCCGAGAACAGTGGAAGAGTATCAGCAGTCAATCAGTTCCATTCAAAAACATGCGGATCAGCTAAACAAAATCACTTCTGAACTGCTGACCATGTCGCAGATCAGTTTCAATGGCCAGCAGCAGGAATGGGAAGAAATCGGGGTATATGAACTGGTGGAAGAGTCTGCTTTCTCTGTTAAAAATCTGATCAAAGGAACGCAGCTCAACCTCGACATTGACGAGGAAATTCTGTCCAATGAAAAAATCACTATTAATGGAATTAGAACATTATTAAAACTGGCACTTGGGAATATAATCGCCAATGGCGCCAAATATTCCAGCCAGAAAACAGTGGATATCCAGGTAAAAAAACTGGGAACAACAATTTCTATAAAGATCACAGATAAAGGAATTGGGATCCCTGCAAATGAGATCCAGCGCGTATTTGAGCCATTTTTCAGGGGAAGTAATACGCGTTCATTTGAAGGCTATGGAGTAGGACTACCATTGGCCAAAAACATCATCCGGATCCACCACGGAAACATTGAGGTGAACTCTGTTGAGTCGAAAGGAACAAGTGTAATAATAACACTGCCTATATACAACGGAGGTTAAACAATTTTAAACTCCAGCTAATTTTCTTATAATTTTCTTATGATCATCTAAAGAAAGTTTTATGTGAAGCTTACCCGTTTCTAAGAGGCAATTAAGAGCTTTACATAAAATGATGATAATGAAAAACATTTTATTCCCAACTGATTTTACACCGCAATCTCTCAGTGTTTTGGAGCTGTATATAAAAAGCAATTCCACCTATAAAAACACCATCGTATTGTTTGCTGCGTTTGAAATGCCCGAGTCAGAACAGGATGTTGTTGGAGCAGACAATAAACCTCATCTCCTGGTTATGAACGAAGAATTCAGGAAAGGATGTAAACGACTGAAGGAAAAATATGCGGAAAGAATCAGCAATATCTATTACAAGTACATGTATGGAAATACGGTCAAAGTATTCAAAAACCATCTTGAGTTCAATGATATTGATGAGGTGTTTTTTCCAGAAGCATATACACTGATTCAACCTCATCAGCGCTTCCTGAATCCCGCTTCCTTTATCAATGCCGCACCTGTGAAAGTCATCAGAGAAGTTCCTGTTGTACCCGCCCAAAAACCTAAACAGGTGGTTATGCAGAAGAGAGAACTGAGTGCATCCTATTAACTTATCCTAACCCGATCACATGCTATTAAAAAACCATATCCCGTTTGCTTATATATTCGGGAAAATAAAAACCGAGTTATTGCTCATCACGCTGTATGCAATTGTGATCGCGGTTTTATATGAAAACTATCATATTACCCGGATTTCCATTCCTATTGCAGTACCAACGATTCTTGGAACAATTATTTCCCTTTTACTTGGCTTCAGAAGCAACCAGGCATATGACAGGTGGTGGGAAGCCAGGCATATCTGGGGAGCTATTGTAAATGATTCCAGAACCCTTGGCAGGCAGGCCATCAGTTTTACCAGTAATCTGTATGAAGATGAGAATATCATTCGCTTCAGGCAGCGAATCATCAACCGTCAGATAGCCTGGAATTATGCCCTTGGCCAATCCCTCAGAAAAAAGTCAGCCTTAAAAGGACTGGAAAAAAGACTTTCCAAAAAGGACTTTGAATATGTGGAAGCATTTGACAATGTTCCCACGGCACTATTGGACCTGCATGCAAGAGATATTAAACTTGCCCTGGACAAGGGGTGGATCAACACTTATCAGCATGTAGAGCTGGACCGTACGCTGAGTCGCTTATGCGATAGTATGGGAAAATGCGAGCGAATAAAAAACACCGTATTCCCTGTTACCTATAGTCTGTACATCCACTTTGCATTGTTGTTATTTATTGCCCTGCTGCCCTTTGGTGTGATCCAGTATTTCGGGATGTTTGAAGTGCCACTGGTGGTTGCTATTTCCGCATCTTTTTTACTGATTGAAAAGATGGCGATTCATCTGCAGGACCCATTTGAAAACAAGCCTACCGATACTCCCATGACCAGCATTGCCGCAGGTATAGAGAAAAACCTGAAGCAGATGCTGGCCGAGGAAACACCGGAACAGGAACTGGTTCCTGAAAAGGCTTATTATATGATGTGATTACTTGAGGTATTTATTATACCAGGCAATATGACGCTTTAACCTGTCTATCTGGTAACTGGGAACTGAAATACCATGGTATTGTTTTGGATAGATAACCAGTTCAGTTGGAATACCCACTGACTTAAATGCCTGGTACATTTGCTCTGCTCCGGCTACCGGAACATTAAAATCGCTCTCGCTTGCCATAAACAGTGTGGGCGTTTTTATTTTATCCACTTTGAAAAACGGATAGGACAATGCCAGCCATTTGTCGCGGTTTTTCCAGGGCACCCCTAATTCATACTCATACTGTGCGATATACTGATCACTGCCATAGAGGCTTAACTGAAGCGAACTACCTGCACCGCTTACAGCTGCTTTAAAACGTGTATCGGTTGCAATGGTATAGTTAGTTGTGATACCACCATAACTCCAGCCTCCCAGGCCCATACGAGCGGGATCTGCAACACCTGTAGCAACCAGGTGATTGGCTACTCCTACCACGTCCATCACTTCTTTATTACCCCAATCGCCATAGATAGACCGGATGTAAGCAACTCCCCTGCCACTGCTACCCCTGTAATTCACGGCAGCAACTGCATAACCTGCAGCAGCATATACCATACGTGTCATATCAAAATCAAACTCATCCTGTGCTACCGGTCCACCGTGTATAAAAATCACCAACGGCAGTTTTTGACCTGCCTGGTAGGTATGTGGTTTATAAAGGATTCCGGATACCTTGGTACCATCTTTACTGGTAGATTGAAAGCCTTCCACCAGGGGCAATTGAAGTGGTGCCAGGAAGCTATCCTGGTGATGTGTCAACTGACGCAGTTGCCCGGATTCAAAAGCAAACAGTTCTGCAGGAAGCGTTGGCGTACTTCTTAATCCAACCCATGTTTTCTTTGCAGTATTGAGCTCCATTCCATAAAAACTATGATCTCCGCTGGTGAGTGTTTCATGTGCTCCTGTGCTGGCATTTACCCGAATCACCTGAACCCTGCGATCGTCTTCCATTAAGGCGAGCAATGCCTGTCCGTCTGCTTCCCAACGGATATTCTGAACCGGACGGTCCAGCTGGGAACTAAGCAATCGCGGCTTCCGGTCGTCCATGGAAATAACTCCAAGGATGGAGTGCCCGTACATGGTAAAATCATCCTGGCTGGTGCTTTGGAGGTAGGCAATATGCCTGCTATCCGGACTGAAAACAGGCCTGCTATCGCTGCCTTTCCAACTGGTTAAGGCCTGGGGAACAGCACCTTTTTTTAGTTCCATCAGATAGATATCTGAATTATCATTTTTGTCAGGCACCTGAGTTCGGTTACTCACAAATGCCAGCCATTTGCCATCCGGAGAAATGGCAGGCTGTGTTTCTGAATATACACCGGAAGTCAGTGTATCCAGTTTGCCTGAGGGAATATCAAACAAATAGAGATGCGTTCCTGTGCTGTCCAGGTATCCTTCCCGGTCTTGCTTGAATTGATAACGATTAATTACATAAGGCTTCCGGATCTTGCTGGCTGCCGTATCTGAATAGTCGGGATCAGAAATACTAAGCACCAGTTTTTGTCCGTCTGGCGCCCATGCGTACTCATTAATAGAGCCCTTGATATTGGTTATTCTTTTCGGCTCTCCTCCTTTTGTTGGAAGCGCATATACCTGGCTGTTTTTATCACCTGTTCGGGTCGATAAAAACGAAATATACTTACCATCCGGGCTCCATTTGGGAGAAGACTCACCGGCAGCATCATACGTTAATTGCCAGTTTTCCTTTCCGTCCCAGCCCATCATCCATAAATCTGAGCTGGACTTGTCTTTAGCACTGTCAACCGAACGAACCTGATAAACCATCCAGTTTCCGTCAGGTGATACCTGGGGAGAAGAGACTGTTTTCATTCGGTAAATGTCTTCTGGCTGAAGCGCTCTTTTTGTTTGCGCTACTACGTGTGTGAGGGATCCTATCCCAATAAGCAGAGTTATAACCTGTTTCATAAATAAAATGGAAAACAGGAATTTACGAATTGCTTATGGAATAATCGTGACAAATAAATAAACAAAGAATAAAAGCACCAGGATAATGCCTTGCAGGATATTGGTTTTCCCGGTTCTTAGTGACATCATCACCACCAGCAGGGATATCAATAAGAGCATAGAAGACTTGGAATCAATTCCCAGTAAGAGGTCAAATCCCATCAGAATACTTACGCCGGCGACTACTGGAATCGTTAACCCAATACTTGCGAGTGCAGAGCCGAGTGCCAGATTCAAACTGGTCTGGAGCCGGTTGTTTTTTGCCGCGCGGTAGGCAGCCAATCCTTCCGGCAATAACACCACCATGGCAATGATAATGCCCACCAGGGTTTTGGGTGCCCCTATACTCTCAATACTGGATTCAATTACAGGAGAAAGTGATTTGCCCAATAATACAACGGCAACCAATGCCAGCACCAGCAATACCAGGGATAACACAAATACTTTTGTACTTGGAGGAGGAGCATGGACCTCACTGTTTTCCTCTCCAACTTCAGGCAGGAAATAATCTCGATGCCGGATCGTCTGAATGAAAACAAAACTGAGGTAAATAATCAGGGTTACTATACCGACAAACAGCAATTGTGATTGTGAATAGGATGGTCCCATCTGTGTAGTGGTGTAATTGGGAAGTACCATTGTCAAAAATGCAATGGCCAGCAAGGCAACCAATGAAGCACTCATCCCATCCAGGCCAAATGTCTGTTCCCGGTGACGCAATCCTCCTATCAGCAAACAAAGTCCAGTAATGGCGTTTAAAATGATCATTATGGCCGCGAATATGGTATCCCTTGCGAGCGTTTCAGTTCCGGGTCCACCAGCCATCATGAGAGATACAATCAATGCCACTTCAATGGTGGTAACAGCTATTGCCAGCACCAGGGTACCATAAGGTTCTCCTACTTTATGTGCTACCACTTCTGCATGATGCACTGCAACCAGCACCGCACTAATGAGTCCGCCGATCAGAACCAAATTATACCAACCCGGACTATCGGCTGGTTTCAAAAAATAAAGTAACAGGGATAGAAAGGGTACAATTTCGGTCCATCTTCTGATAACTTTGGTCAATAGAGTCATACCTGTGTACTTTGATGTAAGATAAAAAAAAGAGGCTGTCTCAAAAGGGCAGCTTCTTTTTTATGTCAAATTTTAATATTACAATATAGTTTAATATGATATTTTATACGTATTTTAGAGAATGGGTAAAAAATCAA
>VFQN01000552.1_pt1 | contig 68666 bp, 51 predicted proteins | sample 3512371 | NCBI WGS metagenome assembly VFQN01 (sample SAMN10412370, study PRJNA504923) | tailings metagenome | isolation source: Replicate 2 from Balatoc abandoned mine | place: Philippines: Itogon, Benguet | collected 2017-08-28 | reverse complement strand
CGACGTCGGCCGCACCCACTCCACCGGCGCCGCCCCGGCCGGCGGGTCCGGCTCCCACACCCGGGCCACGCACACCTCGATCGGCACCGCCGGGTAGTCCCCGCGGCGGTTGTGCGGGGGCGGGGGCGTCACCCGGGCGTGGCTCGCACGCACCCGGGTTGCTCGGGCCTTCCGCGCCGGCGTGGCCGCCACCGCCAGCTCCCACGCGGCCACCGCCGGGGTCGCCCGGGCCGCCGCCGGCAGCGCCCCCGACCCGGGCAACGCCCGGTCGTGCCGGACCCGGACCACGAACCGCTCCCGGCCGCGGCACAGCCGGGACAGGCACTCGAACGCGTCCGCCCCGCGGTCGGCCACGTGCACCCACCGGCGGTCGGCCGGGCCCGGACGTGCGGCTGCTGGGCGACGCGGCCGAGGAGGTGGCCGGTCGCGGCGTCGACGGCCGGGCCGTTGTGGCACAGCCGCCCGCGCCCGCCGCCGCTGCCGATCGGGCCGAGGTGGTCGGCGAGGGTGGGGTGGCCGGAGACGTCGAACGCGGTGGTGTCGTGGACGAGGAGGACGGTGGCGGAGGAACATTTCCACCGACCACGCAACTGTGTGTCAACTCCAACAATGTGACCAACTGGAAGGGCTCACGCCGGCCGTTCGCCTCAACTCTCAACCGCGGGAATCGCCCGCGGCGCTGCTTCCCGCTCCAACAACCCGACTTGTTTCCGGCCAATCGCCAGGGTATGATTTCGCGGACGGACCAGTCCGTTAATTATCCTCTCCCGACTGCGGTGCGCCCGATGACGGACACACCCCGCAAGCCCGGCCGCCCCAAAGACCCCGAACTGGAGGCGCGCCGCAAGGGTCAGATCCTCGACACCGCGGCGAAGGTGTTCGCGGGGTTCGGCTTCGCCGGCACGCAGGTGCAGGTGATCGCCGACCGCCTCGGCGTCGGTAACGGCACCGTGTACCGCTACTTCCCGACGAAGGAGGCGCTGTTCCTCGCCGCGGTCAGCCGCGGGCTGGAGGAACTCACCGCCGAGATGGACGCGATCCTTGATACTCCCGACCCCGACCCGGTGGCACAGATCCGCCGGGCGATACGGGCGTACCTGGGATTCTTCCACCGCCGGCCGGAGATGGCGGAGTTGTTCATCCAGGAGCGGGCCGCGTTCCCGCACCACCACCGCCCGCTCTACTTCGCACAGAAGGAGGGCGACGAACAAGATTGCAAGCATTCCCGCTTCTGGGAACAGTTAGTGTCCACCGGCGTGTTGAGAGAGATGCCCCCGGAGCGGTTCTTCGGCGTGGTGGGCGACCTGCTCTACGGCACCATCCTGACGAACCTGCTCTCGGGCCGCCCGACCGACCCCGACGCCCAGGCCGACGACATCCTCGACGTGATCCTGACCGGTCTGCTCACCGACCGCGCCCGCTCGGAGGCGAAGCGATGACGAAGAGCACCGACGAGCCACGCCCCACGAGGGATCGGGGGGCGTGGTTTTCAGCCCGGAGGGCGCCTTCGCTAGCCCAGGGCGGGAGCCCTGGGCGGCGGCGCGGAACCGGGGGCGCGACCACCGCGAACCCCGCTCCAGGCCGCCCAGGGCTCCCGCCCTGGGCTAACGAAGGCGCCCTCCGGGCTGAAAACCCGGGCAAATGGCACCCGGCTCCTTACGGGGCTCGGCTCGCCCGCCGCGCATTCCTTCCCGTCCTCTTGCTCGCCGTCCCCGCGTGCGCCCCGCCGGCTGCCGACACCGGCGCGAAGGCCCCGACGGCACCGGTCGCGGTGACCGTCCACGAGCTCAAGGCCGTCACCCTGCCGCGCACCGTTCCGGTCGTGGGCACCCTCGACCCGTACCGCGAGGTCACGCTCGCCCCGAAGGTGGACGGCCGCGTCCTCCGCGTCCGCCACGACATCGGCGACGCCGTCTACCCGGGCGAAGTCCTCCTCGAACTCGACGACCACGACTACCGCCTGGAAGTGGAAGTCGCGCGGCGGGCGCTCGAGTCCGAGATGGCGAAACTCGAACTCGCCGCAGTCCCCCCGCCGACGGCGGACGTGGCCGCGCTCATCGAGGCGGTGCCGGCGGTGGCCCGCGCCCGCGCCACCGCCGAGGAGGCCGCCCGCAAGCTCGACCAGCAGACGAAGCTGTTCGAGCGCGGCGGCGGGTCGCGCGAGGATCTCGCCGTCGTCGCCGCCGAGAAGCGGGTCGCCGACGCCGCCCTCCGCCAGACGCAGACGGAGGTCCGGGCCGCGTTCGTCACCGGCCGGCGGATGCTGGCGGGGCTCGAACAGGCCGAGCAGAAGCTCCGCGACACGGTGGTCCGCGCCCCGGTGACGGACGAGTGGGCGGCGTGGGCGGCGGGGCTCGGGTCGGCGGTGCCGTTCAAGTACGCGGTGGCGCAGCGGCTGGTGTGGGAGGGCGAGATGGTGCGGGCGATGCCCGAGAAGAACGTCTTCAAGCTGGTCGTGTGCCACCCGCTCAAGCTCCGCGCCGCGGTGCCCGAGAAGCACGCGCCGGAGGTGAAGGCCGGGCAGCCGGTGACGGTCCGCGTCGAGGCGTTCGACCACCCGTTCCGCGGGGTGGTGTCGCGCATCGCCCCCACCGTGGACACGCTCAACCGCACCTTCCAGGTGGAAGTGACCGTGCCGAACAACGACCGGCAGCAGGCGCTCATGCCCGGCTCGTTCGCCCGCGCCGAGGTCGAGACGCGCACCGACGCCGACGTGCTGACCGTGCCGCCGGCGGCGGTGGTGACGTTCGCCGGGGTGACGAAGGTGTTCGTCGTCGAGGGCGAGAAGGCGAAGGCGGTGGAGGTCCGCGTCGGCCGCCGCGACCGCGACTGGGTCGAGGTGACCGGCGCGTTGCGGCCTGGCGCGCGGGTGATTACGAGCGGACAGACGCAGCTGGTCGATGGGTCGGCGATTCGCATTCGGCAGTGAGTGCGCGAGGGCTTTGAGCCCGGTAGGGCGCCTTCGCTAGCCCGGGGTGGCAACCCCGGGCGGGCATTGGCGTGTCACCGGGGAGACGAACAGATCGAACTCCGCCACAGGCCGCCCGAAGTTGCCACCCCGGGCTAGCGAAGGCGCCCTCCGGGCTGAAAGCCCCGAGCCGAACACACGCGAGCGAGTGACGCGATGGCGATCTGGGACATCTGCATCCGCCGGCCGGTGTTCACCACCATGCTCGTCCTCGGGCCGGTGGTGCTCGGGCTGGCGTCGTACGCGCGGCTCGGCGTCGAGCTGTTCCCGAACGTCGACGTGCCCGTGGTGGTGGTCACCACCACGCTCAAGGGCGCCGGCGTCGAGGAGATGGAGTCGTCCGTCACGAAGCCGGTCGAAGAGGCGGTCAACACGGTCGCCGGCATCGACGAGCTGCGCAGCACCACCAAGGAAGGCGTCTCGACGGTCGTGATCGGGTTCAAGCTCGAGCGCAACGGCGAGGCGGCGGCGCAGGACGTGCGCGACAAGGTGTCCACCATCCTGCCGACGCTCCCGGTCGGCACCGACCCGCCGAAGGTCGAGCGGTTCAACCTCGACGCGGCGCCGGTCGTCACCGTCGTCGTGTCCGGCCGGCGCGACATCCGCGAGATCACCGAGATCGCCAAGCGGCAGATCAAGGAAGACCTCGAAGGGCTCCTCGGCGTCGGGCAGGTCGTGCTCGTCGGCGGGAAGTTGCGGGCGATCGACGTGACGCTCAAGCCGGACCAACTCCAGAGCCGCAAGGTGTCCGCCGAGGACGTGCGGCGGGCGCTGGCCGACCAGAACGTCGAGCTCCCCGGCGGGAAGGTGACCGCCGGCCCGGCCGAGCAAGTAGCGCGGGTGATGGGACGGGTCAAGAACTGGGAGGACTTCCGCGACCTGATCGTGGCCGTCCGCGACGACGCCGCCGGCGGCAAGTCGATCACCCGCGTCCGCGACGTGGCCACGGTCGAGGACGGCTGGGAGGAGGAGCGCGGGCTCAGCCGGCTGGACGGCGACGAGGCGGTGAGCCTGGTCGTGCAGAAGCAGTCCGGCGGGAACACGGTCGCCGTCGCCGAGGCGGTGCGGGCGCGGCTCGAACAGATCCAGCAGACGCTGCCGCCGGACATCCGCATCGAGGTGATCCGCGACCAGTCGAAGTTCATCAAGGGCTCGATCGAGGAGGTGAAGTTCCACCTGCTCCTCGCCGCGTTCCTGGTGTCGGGGGTGATCTTCCTGTTCATCCGCGACTGGCGGACCACACTCATCGCCGCGACGGCGGTGCCGACCAGTATCGTGGGCACCTTCGCGTTCATGGACGCGATGGGGTTCAGCCTGAACAACATGACGCTGCTCGGGCTCATCCTCGCCGTCGGGATCGTCATCGACGACGCGGTGGTGGTGCTGGAGAACGTATTCCGGCACATGGAGGAGTACGGCCGCACCGGCTGGGAGGCGGCGAGCACGGCGACGAAGGAGATCGCGCTCGCCGTGCTGGCGACCACGCTGTCGTTGGCGGTGATCTTCGCCCCGATCGCGTTCATGAGCGGGCAGGTCGGGCGGTTCTTCAACAGCTTCGGGTTCGTCGTCGGGTTCTCGATCCTGATGAGCATGGCGGTGAGCTTCACGCTCACGCCGATGCTGTGCGCCCGGTTCCTGAAAAAGCCGCCGGGCGCGGGCCACGCCGGGCACGGCGGCTTCTGGGGCTGGGTGGACCGGCGCTACGTCGGCGCGCTGGCGTGGAGCCTGCGCCACCGGTGGGTGGTCGTCGTCGCCACGGTCGCGTGCTTCCTCAGCACGCCGGTGCTGTTCGTCCTCGTCGGCTCCGACTTCGTCCCGAAGGACGACCAGAGCGAGTTCGAGGTGTCGCTCATCCTGCCGGAGGGGACGAGCCTCCAGAAGGCGAACGACACCTGCCGCGAGCTGGAGGGGCGGCTGGCGAAGGTGCGCGGGGTCACGAACGTGTTCACCACCATCGGCCCGACCGACGGCCGCGCGCCGAAGGGCCAGGGCGACGTGACGCGGGCCCTGATCTACTGCCGCCTCACCGACCACCGCCAGCGCGACTTCAGCCAGCGCGACGCGATGGCCGACGCCCGGGCGGTCACGGCCGACTACCCCGACGTCCGCGCCGCGGTGCAGGAGGTGAACCTGTTCGCCTCCTCGGCGTTCAAGAACGCCCAGGTGGACGTGAGCCTGCGCGGCCCGGACAGCGAGAAGCTCAACGAGTACGCCGCCGAGATCGTGCGGAAGATGCGCGCCGCCGGCCGCTACACCGACGTGGACACGAACGCCGCCAGCCGCAGCCCCGAGTTGCAGGTCCACATCGACCGCGACCGCGTCGCCGACCAGGGGGTGAACGTCCGCGGGCTCTCGACGACGCTCGGGCTGCTCGTCGGCGGCGAGCCGGTGACGCGGTACAAGGACGGGCCGGACCAGTACGACGTGTGGCTCCGCGCCGCCCTGCCGAGCCGCGACCGCGAGGACGCGGTGTTCGGCCTCACCGTCCCCGCCGCGGGCGGGAAACTGGTCGAGTTGCGGAACGTCGCCGAGCCGGTCTCGGCGCGCGGCCCGGCGGCGATCGAACGCTACGCCCGCCAGCGCCAGGTGACGGTGCAGGCGAACCTCGCCCCCGGCCTCGCGCTCGGCAACGCCCTCCCGGAACTCGAAGGCTTCGTCGCGGACCTCAACCTGACGCCGGAGTACCGCTACGAGTTCCTCGGCGAGGCGAAGCTGATGAAGGACTCGAACTCGAACTTCGCGCTCGCGTTCCTGCTCGCGTTCGTGTTCATGTACATGATCCTGGCGGCGCAGTTCGAGAGCCTCGTCCACCCCGTCACCATCCTCCTCGCCGTCCCGCTGACGCTGCCGTTCGCGCTCCTCTCGCTGCTGCTCCTGCGCACCCCGCTCGACGTGTACGCGATGATCGGGCTGTTCATGCTGTTCGGCATCGTGAAGAAGAACGGCATCCTCCAGGTGGACTACACGAACGTTCTCCGCGCCCAGGGGCTCCCCCGCAACGAGGCCATCCTGAAGGCGAACGAGGCCCGGCTGCGGCCGATCCTGATGACGACGATCATGCTCGTGGCGGCGATGATCCCGATCGCCACCGGGAGCGGCCCGGGCGCCGGGGCGCGGGCGAGCATGGCGAAGGTGATCCTCGGCGGTCAGCTCCTCTCGCTGTTCCTGTCGCTGCTGGTGACGCCGGTGGCCTACTCGATGTGGGACGACTTCACGGCGCGGCTCAAGCGCGTCCACGCCTGGTGGACGCGCCCGCGTCCGCCGGCGCCGCCCACCCCGGTGGTGGACGCGAAGGAGACGGTGCTGGAGGTCACGCCCGTCGTCCCCGCCGCGGCGCGGCAGGCGGCGTCGTAGCTCACACGAACCTGTTGCAACACCACGTCCGGCTCGCCCCGCCCGGGGTTTCCACCCCGGGCTACGAACGAACGCCCCCATCCGGGGGCTGAAACCCACGCTCCCGTCCTAGGCCCCGGAGGGGCGTCCGCGCGTAGCCCGGGGTGGAAACCCCGGGCGGGCGTCCGCGGTGTCACTCCGGCCCCGAATCGCTCCTCACCGCTCCGTTGTCATCCCCGCCCGCCCTTCCTCGGTATTCCCCAATTCCACCCATTGACAGCTACTTGGCATTGCCATATAGTATCATCATGGACGCCGACCTCCTCGCTAACTGGACCACGCAGATGCGAAAGGGGCTGCTCGAACTCTGCGTCTTAATGGTTCTCCGCAACCGGCGAATGTACGGCTACGACATCGCCAAGACGCTCTCCGTCGTGGACGGGCTGGTGACCGGCGAAGGGACCATTTACCCGATCCTCAGCCGGTTCAAGAAGGACGGGTTGGTCGAGACGACGCTGGTCGAGTCGGCCGAGGGGCCGGCGCGGAAGTACTACCAGCTGACCGAGCGCGGGCGGCAGTTGCTGACGAAGATGCGGGCGGCGTGGGCGGCGGTGCGGGACGGGATCGAGGCGGTATCCTCCGCGGAGCAACTCCGATGACGGCGGAACACACGATGGGCCTCAGCCCCGCGGCCGAGGCCCGGTTCGAGGAATACCTGACCCAGATGCGCCGGGCGCTGCTCGGCGTGCCGGACGTGAGCGCGGCCGAGATCGAGGCCGACATCCGCGAGCACGTCGAGAACGAGCTACGCAACGCGGCGCGGCCGGTCGAGCCGTTCGTGCTCGAAACGGTTCTGCGCCGCCTCGGCCCGCCGACGCAGTGGCTCCCGCCCGGCCGCGTGCCGGTCACGGCGCAGGTGTCGGCCGGGTTCAGCACGCTCGGCCAGTACCTGAAGGCCCGGTGGCGCGCCGCCCGCGACGCGGTGTGGCGCGGCCCCCAGGACTGGCGGCTGGCGTACCTGTCGTTCGGCGTGTTCGCCGTCGGCATCCTGTCGGTCCCGTTCTTCCCGCTGTTCCTGGTCATCAGCTACTTCTTGTCGCGCGCCGGCCTCGCGGCCGCCGCCGACCAGGGCATCACCCTCGACGCCGGGCGGAAGTGGCTCCTCTACCCGCCGGTGGTGCTGGTGTCGCTGGCGCTGGTGCTGGCGGTGATCGCCGTACCGGTCGGGATCATCGGCGTGACCGTCGAGGGGATCGAAGGTGCCGACCGGCGGGAGCGGTGGGACATGGCGGGGCGGCCGACCGTGCTGTCGTCGTGGGGGCGGCCGACGCCCATACCGATGGCCGACCGGGAGGTCCGGGCGAAGTACCCGGAGGTGCAGACGCAACTCGACCGCGTACTGGCGGCGCTGCCGGGGCCGGTGGCGGCGCGGGAGGTGGTGGCGGTCGGGTTCTACTCGACCGGCGTGCTGCTGGCGTGGTGGGCGCTGGTCGGGTGCCTGGCGGGGGCGTGCCCGCAGCTGTCTCGCGGGCTGGTGTTCCCGCTCGCCCAATCGTTCATCACCCGGCGGGCGAGTTGGGTCGGGACGGCGTGCCTGGTGCTGCTCGCGGTCTGGGGCGCGGCCGCCTACCGGATTGCGGAGGCGGCCGGGCTGGCGTGACGCGCCGCCCGGTCGGCGTGAGCCGGCCGGGCGGCCGAGATCACTTCACGTCCGCCACCAGCGTGGCGTAGTGACGGGTCTCGCCGTAGTTCTTCCCAGCGTACTCGCCGGCCTTCGCCTCGGTCACGCGGGCGAACACCCCGTACCGCCCGCTCGGCGCGAATTCGGGCGTGAACCCGTCCTTGTCCGTCTTCACCGCCTTCTTCTCGCCGCCCGGCACCAGCACCGTCGTCTCCGCGTCGGCGGCCGCCTTCCCCCGGTACAGCACCTGGAAGCGCGTCTTCCCGACCTCGCCACTCGGCACGATCTCCACGACGAGCGGCCCGCCGACCGCCTTCGCGGTGCCGGTGCCGACGAGCGCCTTCGGGTAGTAGCAGAGGCGGAACGGCTGGGCGTCACCCTTCGCCAGCACGCCGTACTCGGTGACGCCGTAGACGACCCGCGCCCCGCTACCGGGGACGTTCACGAGGTAGCACCCGTCGCCCTTCTTCCACTCCAGCGGCGAGTCCTTGCCCGACGAATCGCGGAGGGAGAGCTTCGTGTTGGCGAGTTTCTCGATCTGCACCTTGAGGTCGGGTTCAAGGGAGTCGCTGAAGACGACCTTGGCGGCGTTGCCGTCGGCGGCGGGGACGATGAACGCGAAGTGCGCCCGCCCCGCCGCCGCCGCGACCAGCCCGACCACTCCCGCGAGCAGCATCCGCGTCATGACTACCTCCGTGTGACGTGCGAACCCCGGGAGTGTACGCGGGGCGCGAGCGGGCGGACAGCCGAGTGGGGCTTGTGCGCGGGTCGGTGTGGCGGATAATGACAGGCGATCGTCCCACAATCCGGACCGCCCTGCATCTTGGGGTCGACCTGCCCGCCGAGATGCAAGCGAAGTGCGACGACATCCTGGCGCCCACCCGCCGCCCGTCGCGGTGGAGGAGTCGCCCGTCAGCCGGTTCCGTCGACACCAGGACCGAGAGCGTCAGAGCGGCGCCCCCACCCGCCGAGCGCCCGTGGTGGCGGTTCTGGGGGTGAGGCGCACGTCGCGGGGCGTGCCGAACGCCAATCGAACGAGGTGGAAGACTCCGGACCCACCTTCCCGCGGGTCATGACGTGTTGAATCCGGTGGCGGGGGAATTGATGGAACTGTCCGTCGAGGGGACCGAGTCGGCGTGGTGGAGCCGGAGCCCGGAGCGTGACAGGAGTTTCAAGCGAGGCGTCGCGATGGATCGAGTTTTCAGCCCGAAGGGCTGGGAGCCCTCAGCCCAGGGCGGCGGTCGCTGCGCTCCCTTGCCCTGGGCTGAGGGCTCCCAGCCCTTCGGGCTGAAAACCACGGCCGCCGGACCCGAAACGACTGGTGAGCGACGGGGTGGCTGTCCCGGTCGGAGCCCGGAGCGTGAGCGACGGGGTCGCGTACCCCATCGCTCACGCTCCGGGCTCCGACGGCAAGGAATCCACGCAATTCGGTATAACGTCGGCCGCTACCGCCGGCCGAGTTCGACCGGCGCCTCGGCCACGCGAACGGTCAGCGCGTCGGCGTCGAGCTCGACCAGCCCGCCGTGCGGGAACGTGGCGTTGAACGCCGTGTGGCCGACCGGGAAGTTAACGACCACCGGCACCTTCCGCCCGGCGAAGTAGTCGCGGAAGATGGCCGCCAGTTCGGCGTCGTCCGCCCCGTCGAACGTGCCGAGGATGAACCCGGCGAACTTGTCGAGGTGCCCGGCGAGCTTCAGCTGCGACAGCAGCCGGTCGATGCGGTAGCCCTTCTCGCCGGTGTCCTCGAGCAGCAGAATGTTGCCGTCCGACTCCACTTCGTAGGGCGTCCCCATCGTCGCGCCGACCAGCGTGAGGTTCCCGCCGACGAGCCGCCCGCGCGCCTTCCCGCCGACGAGGCGGCGCGGCTGCGGGCCGTCGGCCGGCACCGGCACCGCGTACCCGCCGCCCTCCTTCGGGTAGCGGTCGGCGCGGACGGTCCGCCAGAACAGGTCGTTCGAGTACCCGAACCCGCCGTCGTCGCGGTACAGGCCGTACTGTGGCATCGGCGCGTGGAACGTCACGAGCCGGCACTTCTTGGCGATGGCGAGGTGGAGCGCCGTCAGGTCCGAGAACCCGACGATGACCTTCGGGTTGGCGCGGACGGCGGCGTAGTCGATGCGGTCGAGGATGCGGGTGAGGCCGTACCCGCCCTTGATGGCGAACACCGCCTGCACGGACTTGTCCTTCACCGCGGCGTTGAACTCGGCGGCGCGCTCCTCGTCGGTGCCGGCGAGGTAGAGGTACTTGCGCTGGGTGAGCGTCGGCGGCACCTTCACCTGGAAGCCCATCGCCTCGAACTTCTCCTTCGCCTTGCCGACGCGCTCCGGGTCGGCGGGGCCGGCGGGCGCGACGAACGCGATGGTATCGCCGGGCTTGAGCGCTGCCGGGCGCGTCCACCCCGCCTCCGCAGGCTGCGCCGGGGCGGGCGTGTCGGGAAGGGCCAGCGCGGCGAGTGCCGGCAGGAGGAGCGCGAGGCGGCGGGTCATGTCGTGGGGCTCGGGGTTGGGGCGAACGGCCGGCGTGAGCCGGCTGGTGTTCTTCGGTATTCAGCCCGGAGGGCGCCTTCGCTAGCCCGGGGTGGGAACCCCGGGCGGCCTGTGGCGGAGCGCGTGGGTCAATGCCGCTCGTGACACCGCCTACGCCGCCCGGGATGGGAACCCCGGGCGGCGTAGGCGGAGCGAGTGGGGGGTTCGCACCTGTGACACCGCGGACGCCGCCCAGGGCTTCCGCCCTGGGCTAGCGAAGGCGCCCTCCGGGCTTAAATCCCTAAATGGTCTACTTCACGGGCTTCTCGAAGTGCTGGTAGTCCTTCAGCGAGGTCCAGTTCCCGCCCCACACCCAACCGCGGGCGAGGAACGCCTTCGTCACCGGGTGGTCGGCGGTCAGCGCGCCGCGCGCCGCCGGGTCGTAGGTCGCGCCCGGCGGGAGCGTCAACTTCCCCTTCACGTAGGGGTTGATGAGCGGGTTCACGTCGATCGCCCGGCCGAGCGCGTGCTTCGAGAGCGTCGTACCGCCGGTCACCGCGCGGTAGTTGAACGCCGACGTGTTGTTCGCGGCCATCGACAGGTCGTCGTCCCACTTGCCGTTCTTGCGGAAGCGCGGGTGCGACACCGGGACCACCGAGCGGATCGGGAACTTCTCCGCCCGCGCGACCTCGAACACGGCGAGAACGTCCTGCTCCAGCTCCTTGTCCGCCACGAGTTGCCCGCGGTGGAGCTTCCCGTCGAAGCCCCAGTAGGTGACCGCGACGACCGTCTGACGGTCCCTCAAATCCTTCGGGCAAGCCGGGTCGAGGCCGTCGAACGCCTCGACGTCCGTCATCTTCGAATCGACGATTGGGTCGGCGGGAGTGCCCGCCGGCGCGGCGACCGCCGCCGCGAAAGCGAGCAGCGCCGCGGCGGCGGGGGAAACGGTCTGGGTCATGTGCCCTCGCGTCACTTCAGGTCGAAGTCGAGTGGCTGGCCGGGCTTCACGTCGGCGGTCAGCTCCGACTTGGCCGGGTCACCGTACTTGTCCGGGATGGGGAACCAAGCCTTTGCGACCTCCGGCGACACCGCCGCAACCTCGGGCGGCGGCGGCTTGTCGTCGCCCCCGCGGTCGCGCGGGTCGGCCTTGCGGGCCGACTCTGAGCCGGGCGGGGCGAGGCTTGTCACCGCCACCTTCGCCGGTCCGATTTTTACCCCGGTGATGCGGAACGACCCGTCCGGCTGGATCGTCCCAGCCTTCGGCGTGCCGCCAGCGTCGAGGAGAACGACCGTCCCGTAGACCAGGGCTTTTCCCCTGAATGAGACTTTCCCGGACACATCAGTGGTCCCGCCGCCGCACCCGGTGAGAAGCAGCACGGCGAACAGGACGGTGGGTCGGATGGGGCGGGTCATTCGGTGATCACCTCACCCATCGCGCGGGTGGACATGGGAACGATGACCGTGGTGCCGGCCGAGTACTGGAAGAACCGGACCGACCCGTCGGCCAGGGCGAAGTTGCCGCCGCCGGTGTGGTACGACCACATGTGGTAGCCGTCGCAGTACCGCGGCGGGTTGGCCGGCGCCTGGAAGTACATGGGGAACGGGCACGGGCCGACCGAGTCGCTCGCGCCGAGGTTCGTGGTGCTGTCCGGGGGCACGACGTAGCGCGCCCAGATGAGGTTGTCGAGGTCCGGCTTCCCGTGTGCCCAACCCCAGTTGAGGTCCGGCAAAGGCGGGCGCTCGCCGAACACGATCGTGTTACTCGTCCCGTCGGTGATCGCGTTCATCCCGACGGGGGCAGGCGGGAACGAACTCCCCGATGCCCGCACCAGCCCGATCACACCGGTGTCCATCCCCACCCCGTCCGGGGCGGCCTTGTAATCACTCCGCTGCCGACCGGTGATTGCCATGTAGTTCGTGAGGGCGACGACCTGCCCCGCCGAGGTGGTAACCGTCGAGGGGAGCGAGTTACTCGGGCAGATGTACGTCGCCACCGACTTGGTCCGCACGTTGGCGCGGAACTCCGTGAGCGTTGTCATCGGTTGGGCGGCGATAGTCCCCTGTTCGATGTGGGGGAGGAGCGCGAACGTCCAGTTCTGGGTGTAACAGGATACCGTCGCCGGCGAACACCCGGTCGGGTAGGTCGGGAACACTTGGTTCGAGTCGTGGTAGTTGTGGAGTGCGAGGGCGAGTTGCTTGAGGTTGTTCGAGCACTTCATCCGCGCCGCCGCCTCGCGGACCTTCTGGACGGCCGGCAGCAGGAGGCCGATCAGGATGGCAATGATGGCGATGACGACCAGCAGCTCGATCAGCGTGAAGCCCGAGCGAGACCTCGGGGACGGGTGGCGCATGAGGACACCAGGGCGGGAGTGATGAGACGATCGGAGAGGGGTTTGTGAAGAACTGCACTTCTCATGCCGGCGCCGCGTGGCGGCGAATGCACCCGTCCGAGGCAGGCGCGGTGTCGAATGGTGGGCGGCGATGTCGAATAGACGCCACAGATGTCGAAGTGTTGTCACGTCCGGTCGGGAGCCGGCCAGTCGTCCTCCAGGTAGGATTTCACCAGCGCGGCGTGTGACAGCGGGCTCGACAGGTCGTCCACGTCAGCGTTCGTTTCGTAGTCGAGAAGAACCACGGTGCGCTCGGCGGCAAGCGCCCGCAGTTGCCCGACTTCGGTGGCGAGGCGGTGCTCCAACACCCAACGGTACGCCGGCAGGTAGATGCGATGGCGGGCCTCGTGGTAGCCGAGGAGCGCGTCGCTCCCGACGCCGAACCGGTGCCCGCGCACCGACCCGCGTGATCGCCCGGCGCGCTTGATCCCCTTCAGGTTCGTGACCGCCCACTTCGTCGGGTCGATGTCCTCACGCTCGAACACTTTCAGCCCCTGCCACAACCCCTCGACCGACGCCGCCGACTCGTCCGGCGTGTTCGGGATCGGGATGCCGCCGTGCGGGTAGAACGGGCTGAACCGGACCCACGGCTCCGGCCCCTTCGACGTGACATCGACGACCGCGGCGCCGGGCCACCGCTTCGTGATGGTGGCGGGCTTCGTCCGGCGGTTCTCGACGGCGACGGGCACTGGCGCACCCCAAGTGGAAGAGGTGGGTGTACCCGACTCCGGGCTCGGCCGCGATGTCGGTTGCGAACCGCGGCCGAGCCGCGGTTCGGCGGGCGGGAGGGCCGCGATGCTGACACTCCGTAAGCCGGCACCGGCGGCACTCGACCGGTTCCGTGCGGCGCAGGCCGCGCTCGACGTCACGTACCCGGCGGTCGGCGCCACGGCGGGCACGCCGCCGGCCGGGTACGTCGTCGATCACACCCGCGTGCGGCTCGGCGAGGGGGAGGCGGTGTTCGCTGCGGCCCGCGCCGCGCTCGCGCAGTGGGAGCAGTTCCGCCTCGGCTGGGTCGAGGCGGCGCCGGCCGACACGCCACTGCGACCCGGGGCGGTGGTGGCGGTCGTCGCCCGCACCTTCGGCGTGTACTGGGTGAACGCCTGCCGCGTGATCTACGCCGTGGACGAGGACGGGCCGGTGCGGCGCGTCGGGTTCGCCTACGGCACGCTGCCGGGCCACGCCGAGTCGGGCGAGGAGCGGTTCCTGGTGGAGTGGGATCGCGCCACCGGGGCGGTGTGGTACGACATCCTGGCGTTCTCGCGGCCGCGCCACCCGCTCGCCCGACTCGGCTATCCACTCGCCCGCCGGTTCCAGCGCCGGTTCGCCCGCGACTCCGCTGCCGCGATGCGCCGCGCGGCGAACGCCGGGTGAGTCGGGTTGTACCGCCGGTACGACCCGCAAACCCGACCCAGCCCGCGCGTTCGCGCTTGCTTCCCGCCCCCCACAACCGCACGCTGGACTCCGCCACCCGTGCGGAGCCCGCCCGATGCGCTGTTCGCTCCTCGTCTCGTTTCTCGTCGCCATCCCGCTCGCGGCGCGGCCGCCGCAGGCCGACCCGGCGAAGCTCACGCTCGACCGCGTCTTCGCGTCTGACGACTTCCGCGGCGAGCCCGGCCCGCACGTCCACTGGCTCGACGGCGGGGCGTACACCACGACACGCCCGTCGAAGGCGCACAAGGGCGGCAGCGACATCGTGCGCGTCGACGCGGCGGGGAAGGACGAGGTGCTGGTCGCGGCCGAGAAACTCACGCCGCCAGGGGCGAAAGAGCCGCTCGCGGTCCACGGGTACGAGTTCAGCGCCGACCTCGACCTGCTCGTCGTCTTCACCAACTCGGCGCGGGTGTGGCGGCAGAACACGCGCGGCGACTACTGGACCTACCGCCGCTCGACCGGTCAACTCGCCAAGCTCGGCGGCGACGCGAAGGCGGCACTCATGTTCGCCAAGCCGTCGCCGGACGGCACGCGCGTCGGCTACGTCCGCGGCAACAACCTGTACGTCGAACCCGCGGCCGGCGGGGCGGCGGTGCGGCTCACGACGGACGGCTCGGAACAGGTTGTCAACGGCACCTTCGACTGGGTGTACGAGGAGGAGTTCTTCTGCCGCGACGGCTGGCGCTGGAGCCCGGATGGTAAGTCGGTCGCGTACTGGCAGCTCGACACGCGCGGCATGAAGACGTTCACCGTTCCCGACGGCACGGACGGCACCTACCCGAAGGTGAAGACGTTCGCCTACCCGCGGACCGGCGAGCGCAACGCCGCCTGCCGCGTCGGCGTGGTCCCGGCCGCCGGCGGGCCGACGCGCTGGCTCGACATCCCCGGCGACACTCGCACCGACTTCTACGTCCCGCGGATGGACTGGGCGGGGAACTCGACCGAGCTCGTCGTGCAGCGCGTCAACCGCCTCCAGAACGCCATCGACCTGATGCTCGCCGACGCGACCACGGGGAAGGCGCGCACGCTGCTGACCGAGCGCGACGGGGCGTGGCTCGACGTCCACGACGACGCCGGGGCGTGGGTCGAGAAGGGGGCAGCGTTCACGTGGGTCAGCGAGCGCGACGGCTGGCGGCACCTGTACCTGGCGGCGCGCGACGGCTCGTCGGTCCGCCGCGTCACCGGCGGCGCGTTCGACGTGATCCGCGTGCTGCGCGTCGATGAAAAGTCGGGCACGGTGTACTTCCTCGCGTCGCCGGACAACGCCACGCAGCAGTACCTCTTCCGCGCGCCGCTGGCCGGCGGCACGCCCGAGCGCGTCACCCCCGCCGACCGCCCCGGCTGGCACGACTACGACGTGGCGCCCACCGGCGGGCACGCGGTCCACACGCACTCGGCGTTCGGCACGCCGCCCGTGACGGAACTGATCACGCTCCCCGACCACAAGGCCGTGCGCACCCTCGCGGGGAACGAGAAGCTCCGCGCGGCGGTGGCGAAACTCGACCGCGCGCCGGCGGAGTTCATCAAGGCCGACGCCGGCGGCGGGGTCGTGCTCGACGGCTGGCTGATGAAGCCGGCGGGGTTCGACCCGGCGAAGAAGTACCCGGTGGTGTTCCACGTCTACGGCGAGCCGGCCGGGCAGTCGGCGACGGACCGGTGGGGCGGGCGGAACTACCTGTGGCACCTGCTCCTGACGCAGCAGGGGTATGCGGTGGCGTGCCTCGACAACCGCGGCACGCCGTGCCCGCGCGGCCGCGACTGGCGGAAGGCGGCGTACCGCAAGGTGGGCACGCTGGCGTCTGCCGACCAGGCGGCCGCCGCGCGCGACTTGCTCAAGTCTCGCCCGTACCTCGACCCGGCGCGCGTCGGCGTGTGGGGCTGGAGCGGTGGCGGGTCGATGACGCTGAACCTGCTCTTCCGCCACCCGGACGTGTACCACACCGGCATGTCGGTGGCGCCGGTGCCGGACATGCGGCTGTACGACACCATCTACCAGGAGCGGTACATGGGCCTGCCGCGGGACAACGCCGGGGACTACAAGCGCGGCTCGCCGATCACCCACGCCGCGGGGCTGAAGGGGAACCTGCTCCTCGTCCACGGCACGGGCGACGACAACGTCCACTACCAGGGGACGGAGATGCTCGCCGACCGATTGATCGAGCTGAACAAGCCGTTCACGCTGATGCCGTACCCCGGCCGGAGTCACTCGATCAACGAGGGGAAGAATACGTCGCGCCACCTGTACGCGCTGCTGACGCGCTACCTGACGGACCACCTCCCCGCCGGCCCGCGGTGACGGCGCGTGTAATCAAAGCGATGACAGCGCCCGAATGAACGGAAACCGGGCGCCGAGGTTGGCGATCAGCTTCGCGTCCGCGGTTACCAACTCGCACCCCTCGCGTTCGGCGAGGGCGACGTACACGCAGTCGTAGACGCCTTGCCGGGTCGCGGAGGAGATGGCGTAGGCACGAGCAAGCAAGGGGAGGGCCGGGTGCAGTGCGGGAAGCTCGGTCAAGAGGTCGGCGACGAACGCCGACCCTTCGGTCGGCGTGATCCGCCCCTGCCGCTCGGCGCGGGTGATGGCGTGCACCATTTCGACGGGGAAGAAGTCCGGGGCCAGCAACTCGTGAACCGCGTTCCGGGCGTCCTCGCGGAGTTGGTTGGCCTTCGGCGAGTCGGCTTCCGTCAGGAACCACTTCAGCGCGACGGACGAGTCGAGGACGTAGGTCATGCCTCGTCACGGGCCTGGCGGATGAGATCGACGGCGATGTTCAACTCGCCCCAGCGTTGGAAGACGGCTTCCGTCGCTTTCCGTGACCGCTCCCGGACGCGGCGGGCCAGTTCGGGGTCGGGCCTCTCCCCGGCCGTGACCGCGGCAATGACCGCCTTCAAGTCCGCCTGGACATCCGGCGGGATGACATCGGAGAACGGCACAGCGGTCGGAGTCGGCGGGTTCATGCCTTCATTCTCCCTGGGTTCGCGCGTCGGATCAAGCCGCCCGCCCCGTCACCGCGCCGGCGTCACCCAGTTCACCTGCGTCACGAGCTGGTTGAGCGACGCGAACGCGACGTGGGTGTTCGTGGCGAACCGCGGGGTGTCGCTCGCCGGGAACGTCGCCAGCGTCGCGTCGCCGACCAGGAACACGTTGAAGTCCTTCGACAGGTTCTCGTACCCGGCCGTCGTGCGACAGAAGCACATGTCCGTCGCGTACCCGGTCAGCAGGACGTGGCGCACGCCGTTCCGCCGCAGGAAGTCGCGGAGCGGGGCGTAGCCCTCGGCGTCGTAGATCACCACGTCGTCCGGGTGCGCGGTCACCGCCGTGCTCACCGGGATCGGCAGCTTCCAGAACCCGTCGCCGTTGTACCGCGGGCCGGCGTCGAGCCCGGGGAACTGTTTGAAGTAGTCGATCACCGGGCGGTCGGCGCTGAGCATCAGCCGCGCCGGTAGTGGCTGTCCCTTGTACGGATACGCGGCGAGCGCGGCGCGCAGGTTCTTCTCGCCGGCGGCGCGCTCGGCGGCCGTCGGCGTCGTCGTGAACGACCGGTACACCTTCGTGCGGACCGGGTCGGCGGGGCCGGGGAGGCTGTACATCACGAACGCCGCGCGGCCGCGGAGGCGGGCCAGGAACGGGTCGATCACCTCCTTCGTGTGCCGCGCCGCGAGCGCGTTCTTCTCCGGCGTGCAGAAGTCCACCACGCCGGCCGGCTCGGGCGTCCGCCAGCCCCACTCGTCGTCCACCGCCCACGGGTGGACCATGACGACGGCGGTGTCCTTCGCCCGCAGCCGGTTCGGGATCTCGACGACGCCGCGGGCGTTGTACGACCACCGCCACGCCCGCACGTCGAGGTCGCCGCCGGGGTCGTCCACCAGCCGCGGCGCCTCGAACCGCCGCGCCGACGGGATCGGCTCGACGTACTGTGGGAAGTCGGCGAGGAGCGGCCGCGGGTTGGGGATCAGGGTGAGCGTGTTGTCGTAGACGCGCGTCGCAGGCGTGGCGGCGGGCTCTTGCGCTGCGAGCACCGGCGGCAGCGGCGCGGTCCGCAACAGCGCCGCGGTGGCGAGCGAGCCGACGGCACAGCCGACGAGGAATGAGCGGGTCATGGCGGGCTCCGCGGGTGATGCTCTGGCACGGTTTTCAGGCCGAAGGGCTGGGAGCCCTCTGCCCAGGGCGGCGGTCGCTGCGCTCCCGCATGGCGCGGGGACATGGGTGACAGTCGGTGCAGGGACTTGGGTGGCGCTTTTCCGACAGGATGCCCCCCACCGAGGAGGTTTGTCATGCCGCGGAGTACCCCACCCGCGTCCGAGCTCCGCACCGCCTTCGCCCACGCCGTCCGCACCGCCGGTCGCCCGGTCGCCGCCGCGGCCCGGGAGTGCGGCATCTCCCGCAAGACCGCCTACAAGTGGCTCGCCCGGTTCGACGCCGGCGAGGCCCTCGGCAACCACTCGCGCCGGCCGCACGCCGCCCCGGCCCGTACCGGTCGCGGATCGCGAGCAAGCCACCCTCGCCGTCCGCGACCGGTACGGGTGGGGGCCGCGCAAGATCCACGCCGACCTCGCCGCCGCGGGTCAAGCCCCGCCGGCCGCCCGGACCATCGCCGACATCCTCCGCCGGCACGGCCGGGGCGCCGGCCCCGCCTCGACCGCCCCCGACCCCGCCCGGTTCGAGCGGGACCAGCCGAACCGGCTCTGGCAACTCGACTTCAAGGGGTGGGTCGAGGTCGCCCGGGTCCGGGTCGCCCCGCTCACCGTCCTCGACGACCACTCCCGGTTCCTCCTGGCCCTCCGCCCGAGCACCGACCTCACCATGCGGACCGCGTGGGGGGTGCGGTGGGACACGTTCGGCGAGTTCGGCCTGTCCGAGGCCGTCCCGTGTGACAACGCGTTCGGCACCCCCGGCACCCCCGACTCCCGCGGCGTTTCCTGGTTCGCGTCCCGGCTCCTCCGGCTCGGGGTCCGGCCGGCCCACGGCCGGCCGGACCACCCCCAGACACAGGGGAAGGTCGAGAGGTCTTCCCGCGCCTCGACCGGACCGACCTGTCCGCGTTCACGGCCGGCCTGGACCACTGGCGGCGGGCCGTCTACAACCCGGTCCGCCCGCACGAGGGGATCGGCGACCGGCCCCCCGGCGGCCCGGTGGCGGCCGAGCCCGCGGTCTCGGCCAACCGCCCTGCCGGCGGTCGAGTACCCACCCGGGGCGGTCGTCCGCAAGGTCGGCTCGAACGGCCTGTTCGAGTACCGCCGGGCGCGCGTCCTGGCCGGTCAGGGGCTCGCCGGCGAGCCCGTCCGGGTCGAGGAGCGCGACGACTGCCGGGTCGTCTCCTACACGACCAGGGAGATCCGGCGAATCCCGCTCGACCAACTCCAGAGCCAGACTATCCTGTAACCCCGTGCAGCGTCACCCATGTCCCTGCACTGAACACGAGCGCAGCGACCGCCGCCCTGGGTCCGAAGAGCGTAGGTGTTGCAGCCTGAAGGGCTGCGAGCCGGCGGGCAGGCCTTCACAGTAGTTGCCAATCGTCTCATGTGAGCGGGTGTGGTCGGGGGTTGCGCCGTGTTGGGGTCGGTCGAGGAGCCCCCGCCGCGCACGGCGAACATCTCCACCACGTCCCCGCAGAGGTCGCTCCGTCGGCCCGGATTGGTACTCACCCACCACGCCCGGATGAGCCGGCTCACCCCCACCCGCAACAGTCGGTACACCACGTCCCGGCTCGTCGTCCCCGCCAGGCCTTCCCCCAGCTGGCGGTCACTCGTCTCGATCCCGAACCGCCGCCGGTACGCCCGCGCCACCGCCGGCCCCCGGTGGAACCCGGTCGAGCAGGCGAACACCAGCGGCCGGTTCCCGTCCGGCCCGGGCACCACCGCCACCGCCACGGCGGCCGACGCGGTGTGGTTCCGCGACCCGAACGTGTGGGTGAGCCACCCCCGGGTGCCGCGGCGGAAGAACGGCCGCGCGTCCCGCCCGCGCCGGACCATCGGGAGGACGAACCGGTGACCACCCCGACCGAGTCGAACGCCCGGTCCAGGAGCACGTACCGGACGGGCCGGCCGGGCCGGCCGACCTGGGCCAGGAGGCGTTCCGCGACGTCGGGCATGGTGCCGCCGGGGCCGACGGCGGTCACCCCGAGGGTGTACCGGCGGCCGCGCCTCACGGCGACGGCGGTGGCGTAGGACCCGTACCCGGAGGTGCCGGCCTCGGCCGGCCCGCCGGTCGCGGCCGGGGTGCGCCGGCGGTCGCCGTAGCACGGCCGGCGGTGGGGGTCGAGGGCGACGGGGAGGGGCCGCCCGCGGTACCGGCGGGGGAGGGTGTGGCGGAGCCCGGCGGCCACCCGGTCCTCCGGAACCCGTCGGTGAACCCGAGTCGGTCGGCGAGCCCGTCGGCCCAGGCGGGTTGGCGGATGAGGTGCCGTGGGTTCTCGTGGGGGCGGCGCATGGGGTTCCTCTCGGGGGCGGGGTTGCGGCGACAACCCATTCTCCGGGAACCCCATGCGTCCGCTCAACACGTTGGCAACTACGGCTTCAGCCTGCACGGCGATTCGCGCCGCAGACCCAGGGCGGCGGCCCTTCGGGCCTTGCCCTGGGCTAAGGGCTCCCAGCCCTTCGGGCTGAAAACCAAACTAGGGTACTAGTGGACGGCGGCGGGTGGTCGCGGCGGGCGGCGGGGTGCGGTACACTATGCCCGATGCGCCGCCGCACCGCCACCCTCCTGGTCGCTGCCCTCGCGGCCGCGTTGCCGGCGCCCGCCCAGCCCGGCGGCGTCCCGCCGGCCGAGTCGGCGAAGCGCATGGTCCCCGCCGACGGGCTGGAGGTGACGCCGTTCGCGGCCGAGCCGGACGTGCGGCAGCCGATCTTCGTGAAGTGCGACGACCGCGGCCGGGTGTGGACGATCCAGTACCTCCAGTACCCGAACCCCGCCGGCCTCAAGCGCGTCGCCGTGGACCGCTGGTCGCGCACGGTCTACGACCGCGTCCCCGAGCCGCCCCCAAAGGGGCCGCGGGGTGCCGACCGCATTACGATCTGTGAAGACACCGACGGCGACGGCCGCGCCGATGCGTTCAAGGACTTCGTGAGCGGGTTGAACCTCTGCACCGGGGTCGAGTTCGGCCACGGCGGGGTGTTCGTGCTCCAGGTGCCGTACCTCCTCTTCTACCCCGACCGCGACCGCGACGACGTGCCCGACGCTGACCCCGAGGTGCTCCTCACCGGCTTCGGCATGGAGGACGCGCAGTCGCTGGCGAACCACCTCACCTGGGGGCCGGACGGCTGGCTGTACGGGCTGAACGGCAGTACGACGACGTGCCGCGTCCGCGGCGTCGAGTTCCAGCAGGGGGTGTGGCGGTACCACCCGGTCACCCGCGAGTTCGAGCTGTTCTGCGAGGGCGGCGGGAACGTCTTCGGCCTCACGTTCGACGACCACGGCAACCTGTTCTACTCGTCGAACCTCGGGCTGTTCTGGCACGCCCTCCAGGGCGCCTACTACCTGAAGAACGTCGGCAAGCACGGCCCGCTGCACAACCCGTACGCCTACGGCCACCTGTCGCACGTCGCGCACAACGCGCCGACCGGCGGGCCGACCACCGGCGGCACCGTGTACCGCGGCGACAGCTTCCCGGCGCGGTTCCGCGGCCGCTTCCTCGCCGGCGACTTCCTCCGCCACACGGCGTCGAGCTGGGAGTTGGCCCCGAGCGGCGCCACGGTGACGGCGACGTTCCGCGAGCTGCTCGTGGACAGCAAGGACACGTGGTTCGGCGCCACCGACCTGTGCCTCGGCCCGGACGGCGCGGTGTACGTCAGCGACTTCTACGACAAGCGCACCGCCCACCCCGACCCCGACGCCGACTGGGACCGCTCGAACGGCCGCATCTACCGCGTCCAGGCGACGGGCGCGAGGCCGGCGCCGAAGCTCGACCTCGGAGCGCTCGCGCCGGCCGAACTCGTCGCCCGGCTGCGGCACCCGAACGGCTGGCACGCCGACCGGGCGCGCGTGCTCCTCGCCGAGAAGGGCGGGCGCGAGTCGTGGCCGGCGCTGAAGGAACTCGCCCGCGACCCGGACCCGTGGCTCGCACTGCGCGGGTTGTGGGTGCTCCACGCCACCGGCGGGCTCGACGAAGCGTTCGCGGAGGAACTGCTGGCGAACCCGGCCGAACACGTCCGCGCGTGGACCGTGCGCCTGCTCGGCGACAAGAAGGTGGTCTCGCCGCACCTCGCGGCACGGTTCGCGGAGTTGGCGAAGGCGGACCCGAGCGTCGTGGTGTGGGCGCAACTCGCGTGTACGGCGAAGCGTCTCCCGGGCGAGCAGGCGTGGCCGATCATCGTGCAATTCCTGCTGCGCGACGCCGACGCCACCGACCCCGTGGTGCCGTGGCTGCTGTGGTGGGCGCTCGAAGACAAGGCGATCTCCGACCACCGGCGCGTGGTCGCGTTCTTCGCCCGCCCCGAGCGGAACCGGGTGCTGTTCCAGGCGAACCTGGCGCGGCTCGTCCGCCGCTACGCGGCGGAGGGGACCACCCTCGGCTATGACGCGGCGGCCCGGCTCATCAGCAGCCGACCGGCGGTCGATCAAAAGACACTTTTCGAGCACCTCGACCGTGGGCTCGCCGAGCGCGCTGTCGGGCCGGCGGCGGTCGGGCAGGGCGGGCTGTTCGAGGCGCTCGCCGCGCCGCCGGGCGACATCCCTCCGCCGCGCCGCAAGGTCGAGCCGGCGACCGACGAGCTGAAGACGCTGATCTGGCAGACGTGGCGGCGGGGGTCGTCGAGCCCGCTCCTCACGCGCCTCGCGTACCGGATCGGCGAAGGGCCGGTCGAACAGATTCGCCAGGAGCTTGCCGATCCGAACACCCCGCGGCAACTCCTACTGGAGCGCCTCGAACTGCTGGAGGAAGTCGGCACCGAAGCCGACACCCGCGCCGTCCTGCCGCACCTGGCGTCGAAGGACGCCGCGGTCCAGGCGCGGGCGCTCGCCGTGCTCGGGCGCGCCGGCGGGGTGGGCGTCGGCGAGGCGGTCGTGGCGGCGTACCCGGCGCTGCCGGCGGCGCTGAAGCCGCGGGCGCGGCAGGCCGTCTTCGCCCGCCGCGAATGGGCGCGCGACTTCCTCGCGCTCGTCGATGCGGGGACGGTCGCGCCGGTCGACGTGCCGGTCGAGCAGGTGCGGTTGCTCGCACTGCTCGGCGACGCGGGCATCGACGCGGCGGTCCGCAAGCACTGGGGCCGCGTGACGCCCGGCACGGCGGAGGAGAAGCTCGCCGAGGTGCGCCGCTTCAGCAACGACCTGCGCGCCGGCCCCGGCGATGTGGCCCGCGGCAAAGCGCTCTTTACCCGGCACTGCGGGGCGTGCCACAAGTTGTTCGGCGAGGGCGGCGCGGTCGGGCCGGACCTGACGAACACCAGCCGCGCCGACACCGCGTGGCTCCTCACGAGCGTCGTCGATCCGAGCGCCGTCGTCCGCGCCCAGTACGTGCCGGTGGCGGTCCGCACCGACGACGGCGTGGTCCGCACCGGGATCGTCGCCGAGCAGGACGGGGCGAGCCTGACGCTCGTGGACACGAGGGCCGAGCGCGTGCGCGTCCCGCGCGACCGCGTCGAATCGGTCCGCGACCTGCCGGTGTCGCTCATGCCCGAAAAGCTGCTCGACCCGCTCACCCCGCAGGACCGCCGCGACCTGTTCCGCTACCTCCAGCAGCCGGGGAGGTGACCCGTGCCCGTCTCGCGCCGCCGGTTCCTGTCCGCCGTCGCCGCCGGCGGAGTCGCGTCGGCCGCGGGGCTGTCGGTCGCCCAGCCGCGGCCGCGGCCGGCGCTCCTGGCGATCACGCTCGACCTCGAAATGTCGGCCGAGTACCCGCGCCGCGGCATGACCGAGTGGAACTACCGCAAGGGCGACCTCGACGCCGACACGAAGCGGTACGCGGTCCGCGCCGCCGAGGTGGCGCGGGAGCACGGCGGACTGATCCACTTCTTCGCGCTCGGGCAGACGTTGGAGCAGGAGGACGTGGGCTGGCTCCGCGCCCTCGCCGAGGCCGGGCACCCGGTCGGCAACCACACCTACGACCACGTCAACCTGCTCGCGGCGCGGATGGACGACGTGCAGTTCCGGTTCCGCCGCGCCCCGTGGCTCGTCCGCGGCAAGACCGTGCCCGAGGCGATCGAGCAGAACGTCGAGTCGGCGACGCTGGCGCTGCGCGAGCGGTGCGGCATCACGCCGGCCGGGTTCCGCACGCCGGGCGGGTTCGCCAACGGGCTGCGCGACCGCGCCGACCTCCAGCGGATGCTCCTGCGGCAGGGGTTTACGTGGGTGAGTTCGCTGTACCCGCCGCACCCGAGCGGCACGCCGAAGGCCGAGCCCGGCGACGACGTGTACGCCGCGATCGTGCGGGCGCAGGCGGCCGCGCAGCCGTTCGCGTACCCGTCGGGGCTGGTCGAGGTGCCGATGAGCCCGGTCAGCGACGTGACCGCGTTCCGCACCCACTACTGGAAGCTGGAGTGGTTCCTGAAGGCCATCCGGCTGGCGGTCGCGGAAGCGGTGCGGACTGGCGGGTGCTTCGACTTCCTCGCCCACCCTTCTTGCCTGGTGGTGGAAGACCCGACGTTCGAGACGGTGAAGCTGATCTGCGCGCTGGCCCGCGACGCCGGCCCACGAGCGGCGGTGGTGGCGCTCGGCCGCTTCGCCGAGCGCGCGGCGAAGACGCCGTGACAGGCCCGGCGCGTGGTAGCCGGTCCGCGGGGGATTATTCGGACCGCTCAGTGTGCCGTGCGCGAAACTGGTCCGTAAAAAACTCCACCGTTCCTCGACTTGCGTCTTGGAACGGTGGAGCCGGAACAGAGAAGAGGCAGAACTCAGTCCCAATACTGACCGGTCGCCGCCGGCTTGTCAACACGAATTTTCCGCGCACGGTCCGTCGGCCCGCCGGGAATGGCCGGTCGGTTGCATAGGTTGTTGGGGCCGGACGACTTCCGGCGATCCCGTCCCGGAGCTCGCGTGATGCCGCGACTGACCGTCACCCGCCTCGAAGACCGCGCCGTCCCGGCGCTCGTCCTACCGGCCACCTACGCCGCCGGCGAGGACACCGCCGGCGTCATCAACGACCTCTACGACGACCCGTTCGGCACCCGGGCGCGGACCGGCGACCCGACACTCGCCTCGCCCTACGCCATCCAGTTCGCCGCCGACGGCAGCACGCGGTCCACGGTCGGGCTCGGGCCGGCGTTCGCCGGCGGGGCGCGGGTCGCCAGCGCGGATGTGACCGGCGACGGCATCGACGACCTCGTCGTCGCCACCGGGCCGGGCACGCCGAACCTGCTCCGGGTGTACGACGGCGCGGCGCAGGCGGTGACGTTCGAGATACGGCCGTTCGAGTCGACGTTCACCGGCGGGGTGTACGTCGCGGTCGGCGACGTGACCGGCGACAACGTCGCCGACCTGATCGTCACCCCGGACCAGGGCGGCGGGCCGCGGGTCCAGGTGTACCGCGGCGGCCCGGCCGCCGGCGCGTTCACCGTCGTCGTCGACTTCCTCGGGATCGACGACGCGAACTTCCGCGGCGGCGCCCGCACGGCGGCGGGCGGTGACCTGAGCGGCGACGGGGTGGGCGACATCGTGGTGGCGGCCGGGTTCGGCGGCGGGCCGCGGATCGCGGTCTTCGCCGGCGGGGTTTTCGCGTTCGGCCCGCAGCGCCTCTTCAACGACTTCTTCGTGTTCGAGCCGACCCTGCGGAACGGCGTGTTCGTGGGCGCCGGCGACCTGAACGGGGACGGCCGCGCGGACGTCTTCGCCGCCGGCGGGCCGGGCGGCGGGCCGCGGGTGCTGGTGCTGTCCGGGCTCGCGCTGATGACCAACCAGGCGGGGGTGCTGGCGGACTTCTTCGCCGGCGACCCGAACACGCGCGGCGGCGTGCGCGTCGCCGTGAAGAACCTGGACGGCGACGCCTTCGCCGACCTGGTGACCGGCGCCGGCCCCGGCGCCGGGGCCGGCCGCGAGAGCCTGGTGCAGGTGTTCACCGGGGCGACGCTGCTCGCGACCGGGAACCCGACGCCGATCCGCGCCGCGAACGCCTTCCCCGACTTCTACTTCACCGACGGCGTGTTCGTGGGGTGAGGGCGTGGTGTCCGTCGAAGCCCGGGGCGCGAGCGAGGGACTCCGCCCGCCCATCGTTGTGCCGTGGCGAAGAGTGGGACAGTTATCAACCAACCCACCGGCCGCGGCCGGTGCAGGCGACGCTACTCAGGACCGCTACCGAGACCGCGGTCAGGGGCAGCGCGGGATTCGGTTCGGCCGCCACGTCTTGGGAGCAGACCGGCGATGAACTGGTCCCCGTGTTCGGCACTATCGCGCGGGCTCCGGCCGTAGTGGTTCTTGTGGCCCGGGTCGGCCCCGGCCACCACCAGCAGGCGCACGACCTCAAGGTTCCCGTCCGTCCGTCCGGTCCTGCACGCTTGGTAGACCGCGGTCCAGAGCGGCCCATTCCCGTGCCGGTCCGTTCTGTTCGGGTCGGCCCCGCCCGCGAGCAGCAACTCGACGGCCGCGGCGTGTCCGTACGTCGTCGCAACGTGTAGCCGTTGGGCAGGCGAACCGCTGTTCGACGCAATCTTCGCCGCGGCGTGTCCGTACGTCGTCGCAACGTGTAGCGGGGTCGCGCCTCCGGCCCCGGCTGCGTTCGGGTCGGCCCCGCCCGCGAGCAGCAGGCGGATCTCGTCAGCGTCGTTCCGGGTCGTTGCCCCCCAGAGGGGCGAGCCGTCCGTACCAGTCGGGGCGTGGGTCGGCTCTCCCCGCGGGTTGCCCGTCGGTCCTGACGCCTCTGGCCGCTTGAGCGGCCGCTTCCGTCCACCGGGCCACAGGGCGATAACGGCGAACAGGACGCCCCAGGTCGACCCGCCGATGAAGTGGGGAGCCTGATGTCCCGGCGGCTGCCGTCGCGCGTTCATCCCGGCGACGGCGAGCGCGAGCCAGGCGGCGATCAGGAATACGACACGACGGGGGGTGAGCCACTGCAACATGCCTTCACCAAAGTTATGCCCCAATATATCGAACAATCATGAAGGTCTTCCGGGCTCCGGCGGCTACCGGCGCACTCGCTCAGAACCCCGGCCGCAGGCCCGGCAACCCGAGCGGCGGAGGAAGCCGCGGCGCCCCGGGGGCGCCGCGGCGGGGCGACGGACCCCGGCACGCCCTAGTCGCCCGCGATCGGGCTGCGTGTCCGCGGATCTCCACTTCGCCCGCCGGCGCCGGCAGGTTGCCCGACGCCTCGGCGACGTACTCGAACCCGAGCGGCGTAGGCGTCGCCTTCCCGTCCTTCAGCAGCGCGTCGGTCAGCTTCGCCAACTCCGCCCACTCGGCGCTTGGGTTCTCGTCGGCCAACGGGGCGAAGCGGTCCGAGAGGCGGTCTATCATCTCGCGCTGGCGCGGGCGTGCTCGGCCCGGAACTGGTCGCGGCACACGGCGACGGCCCGGAACCGCGTCGTCGGCCCCAGGTCGAGCCCGACGGCGAAGTGGTCGGCGGCGAGGAACAGCTTGTTCGCCGGGTCGGGGAGCGCCACCGGCCCGGGGTGTTGGGGGCCATACCCACCGGCGTGGCGCACGTTCGCCCGGGCGTTTAGCGAAGGGCGGCGGGGTGATCAAGTTGGGGTCGTTACGGCGGGATCTGGCCCGGCCGGAGGCGAAACGCCGACGCCTTCGCCATCGGGGCGAACGTGTCCTTCGACAGCGCGAAGACCACCGTCTTCTCGTTCAGCGTCTTCAGAAAGAACGGGTCGGGCAACTCGAACTCGGCCAGCACGACGACTACGGGCGTGTACCCCGGCAGGCGCTTGCCGAGCTCGGCGGGCGACAGCGGCTTGAGGTCGGTGCCGACGGCTTTCACGTCCTTGCCGTCCACCTTCGTGATCAGCGACGGCACCATGTCGCCGCGCGGGAACAGGAACATGACCTGGTCGTTCTCGATCACCTGCGCCTGGAGGAACAGCGCGTGGACCACCTCGACCGGCCCGCCTCGCGGCCCGGGCGGAAGCGTGCCGACCCACGGCTCCTGTGCGGCGAGCGCGGGGAGAACGAGGAAGAGGGGAGCGGCAAGGAGACGAGACACGCGATGCCTCCGCGAACGAGGGACACCGACGGCGCCGATCCGGGTTTCAACCCTTCGGGCTGAAGAGGAAGTCTCACCGACACCCAGTCAGCCGCCCTTGCACTCAGTAGAGAGGTGCGTGCCTCTCCGCGGCTGGGGAGCGGTGCCCGCTACCCGAACATCCGGTTGTGGAGCCCGGCGACGTTCTTCATCATCACCGTGTGCCGGGACCGCGGGTTCCGGTATCGAGACCCGGCCCCTAGGGCTCGGAACCCGAGCCAAAGACACCGCAGTGTCACGGCGAGCGCGCCACGCGGAAGCCGCCGTGCGAGGTGGCACTGCCGGGGCCGGCGCCGAACCGGCACGCGGACCGCGCCGCCGCCTCGCCCACCAGCCACGACCCGCCGCGCTGCACCTTCTGCGTGCCGCCGTCCGGTCCCGCCGGGTCGGCCTCCGGCGAGCGCAGGTAATAGCCGCGCTCGTACCAGTCGTGGCACCACTCCGCCACATTCCCGTGCGTGTCGGACAACCCCCAGCGGTTCGGCGGGAAGCTCGCCACCCGCGTCGCCCGCCCGATCTCGCGCCAGCGCGGGGCGGTGCCGTACCCGCTCGTTACCGTCGAGGCCTTCACGTTCGCCTCCCGCCCGGAGTTCTCCCCGCCGAAGAAGAACGGCGTCTTCGTCCCCGCCCGGCAGGCGTACTCCCACTCCGCCTCGGTCGGCAGCCGGTAACCAGTCCCGCCCTTCACCTCCACCTTAGCCGCGGTGATCGAGTCGTTCTCGCGCGTCACCACGTCGAGCGCGTAGAAGGGCGGCAGCCCGCCGGCGGCGCTGAGGCGGTTGCAGAACTCGGCCGCGTCGTACCACGTCACCCGCTCGACCGGGAACTCGTCGGTGTCGGCCTGGCCGGCGACGAGTCCCGTGCCGCCACCGGTCCGCGCGAACCAGCTCGGGTTCGTCCCCGTCACCTGCCGGTACTGCGCCTGCGTGACCTCGTGGACGCCGACGTAGAACGGGCGCGTGATCTTCACGTCGTGCTCGGCCTCCTCGGTCTGCCGGTTCTTCTCGTGCTCCCACGACCCCATGCGGAACGTCCCGGCCCGGACCAGCACGAGGTCGATGCCGGCCGCCTTGCTCCGCTCCTCCGGCGTCAGGTTCTTCGGGACGGTGACGGGAGCCGGCGGCGGCGGGGGCGTCGGAGCCGGAGGAGCGACCGGCGGCCGTGCGGGTGGAGGTGATGGGGGGACGGGTGGTTCGGCGGCGGCGACCGGGGGTGCGTCGGGCGTCGGCGTCGGGGCGGTCGCCCGGCCGATCCACCAGCCGAGCCCGCCGGAGATCAGTGCGACGGCGGCGAGCAGCGCGACGAAACGGCGACGGTCGAGCGGGGCCGCAGGAGCGACGGGGGTAGGTTCGGGTGTGGGCGGTGGCGTGACCGCGGGCGGCGGGGCGACCGGCTCGGCGAATGCACAGACCGGGCAGGCGGCCGTGTTCCCGGTCGCCCGTGGAAGGCCGCACCCGGGGCACGGCGTAGATTCCGACGGCGGAACGACACCCATCGTGCTATTCTCCCCGGCCCGCCGCGGGGACGCAACAGCCGCGCGCCGCCCGGTTCCCCCCGCTTGCCCCGCCCGCCGACTGCGGTTGCGTCCGCCGGCGGGCCGGGTATACCGTCGCCGCCCGTGTCGCCCACCGGAGCTGACCGTGTTCGCCGGACTCGTGTCGGTCGCCCTGCTCGCCCCCACCGCCCCCGGCCCGACGCTGGAGCGCGGGGCCGAGTACGTCTACACCGGCACCGTCACCGAGAAGATCGAGCGCCCCGGCACGCGCTTCCAGCGGGCGCACGAGCTCGAAGTCCGCGTTCTGGTTCTGGAGAAGCACCCCGGCAGTGCCGACGCAGCCGTCCTCACGCTGTTGCGCCGCGCCGATGCGCCCGACCGCGGGCCGCCGCTCGCCCGCCTCGACCTGATCCGGACCCACGAGGACGGCACCACGCACCTGCTACTGCCGGCCGGACCGGCGCCGCTGCGGTTCGCCGCCGACACGCCCGCCCACGCCCTCCCGCCGCCGCCGCTCGACACCTTCGCCCCGTTCGAGTTCGGCGCCTTCCCGCCGCGCAGCCGGACCGGGGCGGGGAACTGGACGGCCGCCGAGTACGGCCGCCCCGAGGTGGCGTGGGCGGCCGGCGGGTTCGACTTCGTGAGCGGCGAGCGCTGCGGCGAGCTGCGGGCGGTGCAGAAGTCGGCGACGTGGGACCGACCGCGGGGCGGGGTGACCGCGTGGGAGCGCACGGAGTCCGTGTGGGTCTCGACGGCGGACGGTTCCGCCCGCCGCGTTCACCGGGGCATCCGCCACCGCGACGGGATCACGCCGTCGCCGGCGGTCGAGGTCGAGGTGCGGTACGAACTGCGGACGCAGACCCGTCTGATCGGCCCGACCTTCGCCCGCTATCGCGCCGAGGTCGAGACCGCCTACGCGGTCGGCGCCGAGGCCGAGCCGCTGTTCCGCGAGGCTCTGCGGCTCGGGCCGCAGCCGTTCGTGACGCGGCTCACCCGGCTCGACGTGTTCCTCGCCGACACCGAGCCCGGCACCCCGTACCGCGAGGCGGCGCTCACCGTCCGCCGCCGGCTCGACGCCGCCCGCCGCGGCGAGGCGCTGCCGGTGCCGACCCTCGCCCCGACGCCGGCAGTCGCGCCCGTGCGCCGCTCGGAGGTCGGGCAGCCGGCGCCGGACTTCCGCGCCGGCGAGTTCCGACTGTCGGCGGTGCGCGGGAAGCCGGCGGTACTGGTCTTCTTCATGCCCGGGCAGGAGACGACGGAACTGTCGCTGTGCGTCGCCGACGCGCTGGCGAAGCGCTACCCCGGGCGCGTCGCCGTCGCCCCACTGGCGGTCTTCGCCGACCCGGCTCTCGCGGCGAAGGACGTCGAACGCCGCCGGCTCACGATCCCGGTGTACGACGGGTCGTTGGCGGTGGAGGCCTACGGGATCGAGACGTTCCCGCGGTTCGTGGTGGTGGACGGCGCCGGCGTCGTGCGCTGGGCGTTCGCCGGGGTCGGGGCGGAGACCGGCTATCTGGTCCGCGAGCAGGTGGACGCCGTCCTGTCCCGCCCAACCGCTACAGCCTCCCAAGCCCCGCCCCTGCCTCCGCCGCGCTGACAGCCGCAGGCGCGGAAGCGGAGGGGGTACACGGAGTACGATGGAACGGGCGATGACCGAGTACGACATCCAGGGGCCGGCCCGGACGTGTGCGGCGTCCGGGAGAGAACTGAAGCCGGGCGACCGCTTCTACGCCGTCCTCCGCGAGGACGGCGGGAAACTGGTCCGCAGCGACACCGCCGCCGACGCCTGGACCGGGCCGCCGGAGGGTGTCGTCGCTTACTGGGCCGGGAAGGTGCCGGCGGCGACCGACAAGCCGCGCCGGCCGGTGGTGAACGACGAGGTGCTGCTCGACTGCTTCGAGCGCCTCGCCGGCACGGCCGACGCGGACGGGCAGAACTTCCGCTACGTCGCGGCGCTCCTGCTGATGCGGCGGAAGCGGTTCAAGTTCGAGGACGCGGTCCGCGACGCCGCGGGGAACGACGTGATGGTCCTGCGCGACGCCCGCGGCGGCGCCGCCCACCACGTCACCGACCCGCGGCTGACCGACGAGCAGATCGGCGCCGTGCAGGCCGAAGTGTTCCGCGTGCTGGGGTGGCAGTAACGGGGACGTGCCCATGCGACTTCGCGACCTCCGACTCCTCGCCGCCGCGGCCGTACTCTGCCCGGCCGTCGGGTGCAACTGGATGCGCGAGTGGCGGGAGAAGGCGCTGATCGGCCGGCCCCCGACCGGGGAACTCAAATCCGAGCCCGCCGAGAGGTTCGTGACGTTCATCAACGGGCGGGCGGACCAGTTCCAGTCGGTCGAGTACGGCGACGTGCGGATGCGCGTGTCCGGGAAGGGCATCCCGATCCCGGTGAACCTCGACGGCAACCTCGCCGCCGCCCAGCCGCGCAGCTTCCGCATGCGGGCGCAGGGGAAGATGGCCGGCACCATCGACCTCGGCTCGAACCCCGAACAGTTCTGGGTGTACATGGGCGGCGCCGGCGACCCGATGTTCGTCTACGCCGCGCACAGCGACTTCGAGACCGGCAAGGCGCAGCTGCCGGGCAACCTGCCGTTCGAGCCCGACTGGGTGATGCAGGCGCTCGGCATGAACCGCATCCCCGCGGCCGCGAACTACGACGCGCCGCCCGGCGACCGCTCGGCCGCGAAGTACGACGTGCGGATCGACGACCGCGAGCAGGCCTACGTCCTCGGCTGGACCGCGAAGGCCCCGAACGGCGTGACCGTCCGCAAGGAGATCGTGTTCGACGGTGCCCCGGCGACGGGGAAGAAGTCGCAGATCAAGCGGCACGTCCTCCGCGACGCCAAGAACCAGCCGATCGCCACCGCCGACATCCGGTCGGCCGAGGTGTTCTCGGTCGGTCACAACGACCGTGGTGAGTCGCTGGTCATCCAGTACCCGACGCACCTGACGCTGAGGTGGGAGAACCCGCGCTTCGAGATGGACTTGTACCTCGACCGCGCCACGGTCAACGGCGGCCTGGCCAACGACCCGGCCCGCCGCGCCGCGCTCTTCACCCGCCCCACGTTCCCCAACACCCAGGCCATCGACCTCGCCCGCTTCGACCTCCCGACCGGTCGGCTGCGGTAGCGGAACCGCCCGGTGCCCGCCTCGTCGGCGTAGAATGCCGGCCGGGAGGCGCACATGCCGGCGTGGTTGCACGATCTCTTGCCGGCCGGGTGGACGGCGTGGGAGGTGGCGGTCGCCGCCACCGCGTTCGGCGTCGCGTCGGCGGTGGCGAGTGCATTTGTCGTCGGGGCGGTGCTGGCGCGGCTCCCCGCCGACTACTTCGTGAACCCCGCCGCCCGGGCACGGCAGGAGAAGCTGCACCCCGTCGCGCACGTCCTGCTCGTCCTCGGCCGTAACCTGCTCGGCTACTTCCTGATCGTGCTGGGCGTGCTGCTGTCGCTGCCCGGCGTGCCGGGGCAGGGTGTCCTGACGATCCTGATGGGGGTGATGTTGATCGACCTGCCGGGGAAGGATCGCGCCGCCCGGTGGCTGGTGACGCGCCGCCCGGTGCTGGCGACGGTCAACCGGATGCGGGCGCGGGTGGGGCGGGAACCGCTAGTAGTACAGAACACAGAATGCCGAGTGCGGAATGGAATCTGACCCCCATTCCGCACTCGGCATTCGGTGTTCTGTACTCGGATCAGCCTTCGCTTCCCATTACGGCCGTCACGTTCACCGGAATGTTGTCGGGAATGATGGACAGCTTGAGCCGGCCCATGTTGATGCTCAGCGGGGCGATCGGGCGGTAGGTGCCCTTGATCGTCACCGCCACCCGTTCGGTAAAGGCGGCCGCGTTCCAGTCGGCCAGCCGGTTGCTGCCCGAGTTGTACGCCTTGAAGGGGTCCACCGTCGTCCCGGCCGGGTTCGACTTGGGGACCACCTTCGGCGGGTTGCTGGCAAACCCCGACTGGTCGCACGAGTAGACGGCCACCTGGTAGCCGATGACGTTCTTCTGGAGGCCTGACATCCGGGCGGTCGTGTACGCCTCGATCGCGGCCTTCTTGGCCGCGACCTGGTCGGACGGGCAGTTGACGTTCACCGACGCGTACCGGGCGCCGTCGCGGGCGGCGTTGTTGGCCACGTGCAGGACCATCAGATACCGGCAGTACTCGAAGATCCCGAACAGGAACAGCAGGAAGATTCCAATCACCAGGGCCGTCTCGACCAGGGTGGACCCCCGGCGGCGGCTCGGTCGGGTGCGCAGGCGCATCGGCGGATCCCCGGGGTCAGAAGGTCGGGAGGGTCTCGTTCACCGTGAACGGGTCGTCCACCAGCATCCGCCAGTTCACCGTGAAGGTGATCCAGCCCGGGTTGATGAACCCGAGGTTCACCCACCGCACCTTTTCCCACTTCACCTTCACGGTGACGGAGAACGCCTGGTTCTTGATCCCCTGGTACGGCTCGGTGCCGGACCCGCTGGTGAACGCGAACTGGACCTGGATGTCCTCAAGGGTCAGCCCCGTCAGCCCGGACGCGAGCAGGTACTGGTAGACCACGTCGCGGATGTTCGGGGTGCCGGTGGACGTGTGAATCTGGGTGATCGTCCCGTCCGACCGGATGGTGCTCCCCTGGCCGGCCAGCCGCGCCCCCTCCCGGGCGGCGTTGCTGACGATCTGCTGGACCTGGACCATGCGCCCCACTTCCCAGATGCTGATCATCAGGGGGGCGACGAACACCATGAAGGTGAAGCCCATCTCGACGGCCGCGACCCCGGGCCGGACGAGGCCGGTCGGGCGGCGGCGGGCGGCAGGCGTGAGACGCATCGCAAGTCCCTCTCGGGCGGGGCTGGGCGGACCGGTCCCCGGACGAACCCTAGAACACGGCGCCGGCCGTGCAACCGCCGCGGGCGGAAAACCCGAACCCCGGGCGGCCCACCGGGATGTGTACTAACCTTTATCGAGAACGGGCTACCGGCGTCGGCCGCCCCGCCCCCCGGACCGCTCCCGCCCGCATGCGCCGACCGGACACCCTCGACGACGTGGTCGCCCTGGTCCGCCGCAGCGGGCTGGTGGACCCGGACACACTCCGCCGCTTTCTCGACCTGTTCGCCCGGTCCGGGCTCGGCGACCGCGCCGCCCCGGTGTCTCCGGCCGGCCTCCTCGCGCTGATGGTCGAAGAGGGAATCCTCACCCGGTTCCAGGCGACCGAGCTCGGCGCCGGGCGGTCCGAGTTGTGGGTCGGCCCGTACCGGGTGCGGGACGAGCTCGGGCGCGGCGGGATGGGGCGGGTGTACCTGGCCGAGGACACGACCGGGGCGCTGGTCGCGGTGAAGGTGCTCTCGGCCGGGCTGCGCGACGACCCCGGCGCCCGCGACCGGTTCCGCCACGAGGCCCGGGCCGCCGCCGCCATCGCCCACCCGAACGTCGTCCGGGTGCTGTCCGCCGACCCGGCCCACGAGCCGCCGTACCTGGTGATGGAATACGTGGACGGGGTCAGCCTCCAGGCCGCCGTCGCCCGGCACGGCACGTTCTCGGCCGGTGAGGCCGCCGCGGTCGGGCTCGGGGTGGCCGCCGGGCTCACCCCGGCGGCCGCCGTCGGGCTCGTCCACCGCGACATCAAGCCGGCGAACGTGCTTGTGGACCGGGCCGGGGCGGTGAAGATTCTGGACCTCGGCGTCGCCCGGTTCGCGTCCGACCCGCTGTCGCTCCGGCACGACTCGGCGCTGGTGATCGGCACACTCGACTACCTCGCCCCCGAGCAGGCGGTGGACAGCTCGGCGGTGGACCCGCGGGCCGACCTGTACGCCCTCGGGGCGACGCTGTACTTCCTCTTCGCCGGGCACCCGCCGTTTCCCGAGCCGGACTTCGGGCGGAAGTTGACCCTGAAGCAGGAGACCGACCCGCCGCCGCTGACCACGCTCCGCCCGGACGTGCCGGCCGGGTTGGCGGTGGTGGTGGCGCGGCTCATGGCGCGCGAGCCGGCCGCCCGCTACCCGTCGCCGGCGGCGGCGGCGGCGGCGCTGCGGCCGTGGGCCGCCCCCGGGCCGGCGTTCCCGGCGCGGTTGTTCCACCCGTCCGCCGCCGACGCGCCCGGCCCGCCGACCGAGGGCGGGCACGACCCGTCGCCCACGCCCCCGCCACCGACGCGGCGGATCGTTCGCCCGCTCACCCCGCGGCGCGGCCTCAGCCCGGCGCTCCCCGCCGCCCCCGAACTCATACCGCTCCCGGCCGTACCCGAGGTGGACGAGGTGGGGGGCACGACGGTTCGCCTGCACCCGGCGGCGGCGGCGGCGGCGGCGCCGCCGCCGACCTCACCGCCAGCCGGGTGGTGGGCGGCGGCGGCTCGGTGGCTCGCACGCTGGCGCCGTTGACCGGCTGCACGACCAGAATAGTCACCCCGATTTTCCCAGAATTCCCAGTCGGCTTTACTTCCCCCGTCGCCGCTGTTCCGCCATCTTCAACCCGATAAGACAACCCGCCACCGGGTTCGCCTTCGCCCCGTCCGCCAGGGCTGCTCATGCCGCGCGCGATCCTCCGCCTCGACGCCCTCGAAGAGCGCACCGTTCCCGCTACCGTCGGGGCACTCGACCCGTCGTTCGGCACCACCGGGCGTGTCACCACGTCGGTCGGCGGGACCGAGGCGGCCTCCGCCGTCGCCATCCAGCCGGACGGGAAGATCATCGTCGCCGGCTCGACCACCCAGAACAACGACATCATTCTCGCCCGCTACAACCCGGACGGCGCGCTCGACTCGACGTTCAACGGCAGCGGCACGTTCCAGTTCACGTTCGGCGGCGTCGACACCGCGGCGGCGTTGGTGCTCCAGCCGGACGGGATGATCGTGGTCGTCGGCGCCACCGATGTGAACGGCAGCCCGGACTTCGCGGTCGCCCGGGTGTTGGCGAACGGGACCGGCCTCGACCCCGCGTTCAGCGGCGACGGGAAGGTGATCGTGCCGTTCGACCTTGGTGGAGCGAACGCCGACCGGGCGGCCGCCGTCGCGCTCCAGGCGGACGGGCGGATCGTCGTCGTCGGCTCGGTGCAGGCCGGCGCGACCGACTTCGACTTCGGCCTCCTCCGGCTGACCGCCGCCGGCGCGCTCGACACGTCGTTCGGCGGCAGCGGGCTGGGGGTGGTGGCGTTCAACCTCGGCGGGGCGAACGACGACCGCGCGACGGGTGTCACCATCGCGCCGGGGGGGGCGATCGTGGTCGGCGGGTACGCCGAGACCGCGGCCGGGTCGCACGACTTCGCCGCGGTCCGCCTCCTCGCCGCCGACGGCGCGCCGGACACCACGTTCAGCGGCGACGGCAAGGCGACCGTCGACCTCGGTGGCGACGACGTGGCGAACGCGGTCGCCGTGCGGGCCGACGGGCGGATGGTGCTGGCGGGCACCCGGACCGCCACCGACGTTCAGGCGGCGGTCGCCCAACTGACCGCTGTCGGAGCCCCGGACACCAGTTTCGGGACTGCCGGCGCCACCGTCGTGCAGTTCGCGCTGACGCTCTACCACGGATTCCGGGCGAACGCACTGGCCCTCGACGACCGCGGGCGTGTCATCATCGCCGGGGCGCAGGGAGATCTCGGTAATTCGGGGAGCGCGTTCGTCCTCCGCATGACCGCAAACGGCGTGATCGACAGCTCTTTCAATGCCCCTCCTGGTAACCAGCCTCGCCCCGCGGACGGTCCATTCGGAACGAGTGGCATCGACTTCGGCGGGGACGACGCGGCCGCGGCGGTGGCGATCGACCGCAACGGCCGCATCGTCGTCGCCGGCGGCACGTCGGCGGACGGGAACATCGCCCTCGCGCGGCTCATCGGGTCGGTCGAGAAGGGCGCCCGGCTCGCGGTCGGCGGCAGCACCGACGGCACGGCACAGGTGCTCGCCCCGAACGCGGCGGCGGCGGCGGTGGCGGCGTTCGGGAGCACGGCGGCGAACGTCCGCACCGCGGTCGCCGACGTGAACGGCGACGGGATCGACGACACGATCCTGGTGACCGGTCCTGGGGTGCCGATCCGCGTCGCGGTGGTGAGCGGGGTCGACAACGCGACGCTGTTGGTCGCGCCGTTCAACCCGTACACGGACGAGTTCACCGGCGGCGGGTTCGTCGCGGCCGGCGACTTCGACGGGGACGGCCGGGCCGAGTTCGTGCTGACCGCGGACCAGGGCGGCGGCCCGCGGGTGGTCGTGTACACCCGCGACCCCGCCGGCTCAGCGACGGTCCGCGCGAGCTTCCTCGGCATCGACGACGCCAACTTCCGCGGCGGCGCCCGGGCGGCGGTCGGGGACGTGAACGGCGACGGCCGCCCGGATCTGATCATCGCGGCCGGATTCGGCGGCGGCCCGCGGGTGGCGGTCTTCGGCGGGGCGAGCGTGTTGAGCTCGCCGACGCGGCTGGTGAGCGACTTCTTCGCCTTCCCGGGGGCCGACGCGCAGAACCTCCGCAACGGGGCATTCGTTGCGGCGGGCGACGTGGACGGGGACGGGTTCGCCGACCTGGTGTTCGGCGGTGGTCCGGGCGGCGCCCCGCGGGTGTTCATCCTGAGCGGCGCGCTGGTCAGCGCCGGCAACTTCGACGGCGCCTACGCGGCACCGGTCGCCAACTTCTTCGTGGCCGGGAACGCGGCCGACCGGGGCGGGGTGCGGGTCGCGGTATCGGACCTGGACGGCGATCAGAAGGCGGACGTGTCGGTCGGCAGCGGCGAGGCGAGTCCGGCCCGGGTTCGCATCTACTTCGGGGCGAACGTCACGACGACGGGCGAGCCGGCGACGTTCCAGGACGTGACCGTGTTCGGCGGGGCGTCGCTGCCGGGCGGCGTGTTCGTCGGCTGACCGCGGGTCGTGCAGAACCTGTGCCCCCTCCGCCCGACACTCTCCCGGTGGTCCGTCTTACTCTCTGTCGATTGCTAATCACTTCGGTCTGTTGTGCGAGTATACTAGGCCGGGATTGAAGTCGCCCTTCCCCTCCGTCGAGCGATGCCCATGCCCCGTACCGCCTTCCGAATCGGCGTCGAAACCCTCGAAGACCGTGCCGTACCGGCCGCCGTCGGCATCCTCGACACGTCGTTCGAGGCGGACGGCATCATCCGCACCACGTTCGGCGGGAACGAAACCGCCGCCGGCGTGGCGATCCAGGCCGACGGGAAGATCGTCGTCGCCGGCACCACGCCCGGCCAGTTCGCCATCGCCCGCTACAACCCGGACGGCAGCCTCGACACCACGTTCGACGGGGACGGCAAGGCGACCGTGGACTTCGGGTTTGCCGCCAACGACGAGACCGCGGCCGGCGTGGTAATCCAGACCGACGGGAAGATCGTGATCGCCGGCACAGCCACGGTCGGCGGCGACCAGGACTTCATCGTCGCCCGGCTGACCACGGCCGGCGCGCTGGACACGACGTTCAATGGGGACGGGAAGGCCAGCTTCAACTTCAACAGCGGTGCGGGTACGGACAACGACGTGGCCTTCGCGGTCACCACCCAGGTGGTGGGCGGGGCGCCGAAGATCGTCGTCGTCGGGTCGACGGACGCCGGCGGGGTCGAGGCGATCAACTTCGGGGTGGTCCGGTTCAACGACAACGGGACCGTGGACACCAGCTTCAACCGGACGGCCGGCGGCACCGACATCGCCCGCGCGGTGGCGATCGACGCGGCCAACAACATCGTCGTCGCCGGGTTCACCAACGGCTTCGGCACCAACGACTTCGCGGTCATGCGGTTCACCGCCGCCGGCACGTTCGACCCCGGGTTCGACGGCAACACTAATCAGATCGTGGACTTCGGGGGCGACGACCAGGCGACGGGGCTGGCGCTCCAGCCGGACGGGAAGATCGTGGTCGCCGGTTCGACCACGTCGGGCAACGACTTCGCCGTGATCCGGCTCAACACGGACGGCAGTCTCGACAACACGTTCAGTGCCGACGGCAAGCAGACGGTGACGTTCGGCGGGGTGGACGTGGGTCGCGGGGTGGCGGTCCAGGGTAACGGGAAGATCGTGGTCGTCGGGTTCACCGACCAGGGCGGTGGTACGCCCGACAATTTCGCCATCGCCCGGCTGAGTCCGGACGGGTCGCTCGACGCCAGTTTCGGCGTCGGCGGCAAGGCCGGGGTCGATTTTTCGGGGGACGACGAGGCGGTCGCCGTGGCGATCGACCGCAACGGCCGCCTCGTCGTCGCCGGGCGGAGCAGCAACAACAACGACTTTGCCGTGGCCCGGTTGATCGCCACGGTGGAGAAGGGCGACGTGGTGGTGGTCGGGGGGACGGCGGACGGCCAGGCGGCGGTGTTCGCCCCGAATACCGCCGGCCAGTTGCCGAGCACGGCGACCGCCGCCGTGTCGGCGTTCGGGGGTGCGGCGGTCAACATCCGCACGGCCGCCGGAGACGTGAACGGGGACGGGGTGGCCGACATCATCCTGGTGACCGGCCCGGGCACGCCGATCCGAGTGGCGGTCGTCAGCGGCGCGGACAACACGACCGTGCTGGTGCCGGCGTTCGACCCGTTCGGCGGCGACTTCCTGGGCGGCGGGTTCGTCGCGGCCGGGGACTTCAACCTGGACGGGCGGGCGGAGTTCGTCGTTACCCCCGACCAGGGCGGCGGCCCCCGGGTGAGCATCTTCTCCCTCCCGCTCGGCGCGACGACAGCGACGCAGTTGGCGAACTTCTTCGGCATCGACGACACGAGCTTCCGCGGCGGCGCCCGGGCGGCGGTCGGGGACGTGAGCGGGGACGGGGTCGCTGACCTGGCGGTGGCGGCCGGGTTCCTCGGCGGCCCGCGGACGGCCCTGTTCAACGGCACCACCCTGCTCGGCGGCGCGGTCCCGGTCAGGCTGATCGGGGACTTCTTCGCCTTCCCCGGGTCGGACGCGACCACGCTCCGCAACGGGGTGTTCGTGGCGACCGGGGACGTGAACGGGGACGGGTTCGCCGACCTGATCTTCGGCGGCGGCCCGGGCGGCGCCCCGCGCGTCTTCGTCCTGAGCGGTGCGCTGGTGGCGGCGAACAATGTGGCCGGGGCGCAGGCGGCGCCGATTGCCAGCTTTTTTGTCGCCGGGAACGCGGCCGACCGGGGCGGGGTGCGGGTGGCGGCGACGGACCTGGACGGGGACAATCGAGCGGACGTGGTGGCGGGGAGCGGCGAGGGAAGTCCGGCCCGGGTGCGGGTGTACCTCGGGGCGAGCGTTACGACAACGGGCGAGCCGGCGACATTCCAGGACGTGACCGTGCTCGGCGGGGCCGTGCTGCCCGGCGGCGTGTTCGTCGGCTGAGCTCGTTCTTCCGACCGCCGGCGGGGTTGCGCAACCCCGCCGGCGGTATTTTTTTTCCCGCCAGCCGGATCGTGTTCTATGCTCCAGGCATAATTACCGTCAGGTTCCATCTGATCGCCCGGGTCGCCCTCCGCCCAGCAAGCCCCACATGCCGGCCCCGTCGTCCGTCCCCGAACTCCTCGAGCGGGTCCGCCGCAGCGGTCTCGTGCCGCCCGACCGGCTGGACGGGTTCGTCGTCGGGCTCCAGGCCTCCGGCCAGGCGCCCACTACTACCGCCGCCCTGCTCGACCTGATGGTCGAGGCCGGGATGGTCACGCGGTTCCACGCGGACAAGCTCGCCGCCGGGAAGTACAAGGGGTTCCAGATCGGGAGCTACCTGATCCTGGACCAGCTCGGCACCGGCGGGATGGGGCAGGTGTACCTCGCCGAGCACGCGGCCATGCGCCGGCTGGTGGCGCTGAAGGTGCTGCCGGTGTTCGCGTCCGAGGACGCCGTCGCCCGCGAGCGGTTCCTCCGCGAGGCCCGCGCCGCCGCCACCCTCGACCACCCGAACGTGGTCCGCGTCTTCGACCTGTGCCAGGAGGGGCGGCTCCTCTACCTGGTGATGGAGTACGTCGAGGGGATCAGCCTCCAGGCGCTGGTGGCCCGGAACGGCCCGCTGGCGGTCGAGACCGCGTGCCACTACGCCCGGCAGGTGCTGTACGGCCTCCAGCACGCCCACGACCTCGGCTTCGTCCACCGCGACATCAAGCCCGCCAACCTGCTCCTCGACCGGGCGGGCGTGATGAAGATCCTCGACCTCGGGCTGGTCCGCTCGCAGGCCGACGCCGCCGCCGGGCTGACCCGCAAGCTCGACAACCGCACCATCCTCGGCACCGCCGATTACGTCGCCCCCGAGCAGGCGGTGGACAGTTCGAGCGTGGACATCCGGGCCGATCTGTACTCGCTCGGGGCGACGCTCTACTTCATGCTCACCGGCCGCCCGCTGTTCCCGGACGGGCGGACCGCGCAAAAGCTGGTTTGGCAGCAGATCAAGGACCCGGTACCGGTGACGCGGTTCCGGCCGGACGTGCCGCCCGGGCTGGCCGACGTGGTGCACATCCTGCTGCAGAAGCGGAAGGAAGACCGGTTCCAGTCGCCGGCGGAGGCGTTCGAGGCGCTGGCCCCGTGGGACGACGTGGAGGTATCCCCGCCGCCGGAGGAATGGCTGCCGCCGCTGCCGGCGCGCGTCCAGGCGGCACGAGCGGCGGCGCAGACTGGCGGCACCACGCGGCCGGGCTCGACCTCGCAAATTCTGACGCTGGCGATGCGGTCCGAGCCCGGGACGGCCCGGCGGATTCGGGCGGGCGGTGGTGACCCGCCGTCGGACGTGTCGGCGATCGGGAGCGGGTCCGCGATCCGCCGGCGGGCGAACCCGGCGGCCGAGACGGACGCGGTGTGCACGGACGACACCACGCGGACGCCGCACAACCCCCGCCGCCCGCGCCCGGCCGAGCCGGAGCGGAAGCGGGTGCCGCTGCTGGTGCTGGTGGCGACGTGCGCGGCGGCGGCCGCCGCCGCGGCGACGGCCGCGGTGCTGGTGGCGATGCGGTAGCGCCCGGGCGAGCCGGCAGCGTGAGTGCCATTCCGATCATCCTGTTACCAGGGATGGCCGCCGACGAGCGGCTGTTCACGTCCCAACTCGCGGCCTTCCCCAACCTGCGTGTGCAGCCGTGGCTACCACCGCTCCGCGGTGAGTCGTTGCGGGCCTACGCCGCCCGGCTCGCGCCGCGGGTCGATCCCGGCCGCCCGTGCCTCGTCGGCGGGGCGTCGTTCGGCGGGACCGTGGCGCTCGAACTGGCCGCACACCTCCCGGTGCTGGGGTGCGTGCTGATCGGCAGCATCCGCTCGCCGGCCTCGCTGCCGTGGTGGTGGCGGGTTTGGCGCTCGCTTGCCCCGCTCGGTCCGGATGCGGTTGGGGTATTGGCCGCGGCGGGCTCGTGGGTAACGACAGGCGGAACCGCCCGGCGGCTGCGGCGGCTCGCACGCCCCGAGGCGGCGTTCGTGCGGTGGGCGGCGTGCGCGGTGCTGCGCTGGCAGCCGAGCCCCGCCACCAACCGCGTCCGCGTGTACCACATCCACGGCGCCGACGACCACGTTCTTCCCGCCCGACTCGCCCGCGCGGACGTGGTCGTTCCGTACGGCCGGCACGCCCTCACGCTGTTCAACGCGGCGGCGGTGAACGAGTACCTGGTGGGCGTGCTGGCTGAGCTGACGAATCGGAACGCCGATTGCTGTCACCCGGCCCCGGCCGGTGGTTAACAAACCGTTACAACCGGTACAAATTCCCCGAAACCCGCAGCCGGCCCCGTTGCCGGGCCGTTGGCACCCACGCCCGAGGCGGGTACATTGGCGCTCGCCCCACCCCGAGGCCGCACCCATGACTCGCTTCCGCCCGTCCCTGACCGCGCTCGAAGCCCGCGACAACCCCGCCACCGCGTTCACCGTCAGCGGCGCCATCCCCGGCGGCGCCCCGCTCGTCGAGGTGGTGGCCCCGGCCGGGAACGTGCTCACACAATTCCAGGCGTTCGAGACCGGGTTCACCGGCGGCGTGCGCGCCGACACCGGCGAGCTCGACGGCGACCCGACGACGGTCGAGGTGGTGGTGTCGGCGGGGCCGGGCGGCGGCCCGCGAGTCCGGGTGTTCGCGGTCCGCACCGACAGCGGCATCACCAGCCTGCTCGGCGAGTTCTTCGCGTTCGAGAGCACGTTCCGCGGCGGGGTGCGGGTGGCGGTCGGCGACGTGGACGGGTCGGGCACCGGGTTCGACCAGATCATCGTCGGCACCGACGACGGCGGCGGCCCGCGGGTGGCGGCGTTCCGGTTCGACGGGCTCGTCCCGACCCCGCTCACAACGCCGCTCGGGAACTTCTTCGCGTTCGAGAGCACGTTCCGCGGCGGGGTGCGGGTTGCGGCCGGCGAACTGGACGGGAACACGGCGAACGGCGACGAGCTGGCGGTGGCGGCCGGGCCGGGCGGAGCGCCGCGGGTGCGAGTGCTGCGCGGCGACGGCACCGTGGTCAGCGACACGTTCGCGTTCCCCCCGACCCTGACGTCCGGGTTGAACGTCGGTTTCGTGTTCGGCACCGGCACGCTGCGGCTCGACATGCAGGTGAACGACTTCTCGCAGCGGAGTGACCGGCTGAACGCCCCGATCCTGGCCGCCCTCGCCGCGCAGAACGCGTCCGGGTTCAACGTCGGCACGACTGGCTTCAACTTCGGCGCCGGGTCGGGCACCGGCGGGTTCTCGATCGGCCAGAACGGGGGGACGACGTTCAACCCGGTGTCCGGCGCGTTCGGGACGACGCAGACGAGTAACCAGGGCGCGTTCGGGACCACCCAGACGAGCAATCAGGGCGCGTTCGGCACCACTCAGACGAGCAACCAGGGGGCGTTCGGGACGACGACGACGAGCAACACCGGCGCGTTCGGCACCGGCGCGGCCGCGCCGCAGTCGGTGAACCCCGGCACCGGCGCGAGCGCCGGCCAGGCGGTGAACCCGGCGAATACCGGGAACTCGCTGACGTTCTGACCAACAGCCCGCGGGGTGGCGGGGTCAGACGACCCCGCCGTAGCCGACGTCGGCGATGTAGTTCTCGTACCGCATGTACTGCTTGAGGTACGTGAGCGTCACCTCGCCGGTCGGGCCGTTACGCTGCTTGGCGATGATGATCTCGAGGATGTTCTCCGCGTTCGCGTCGCTCTTGTCGTACAGCGCCGGGCGGTGGAGCATCAGCACCGTGTCGGCGTCCTGCTCGATCGAGTTGTGGGCGACGAACCCGTTGGCAACGAAGTTGTGCGGGCCGGGGACCGTCAGGTCGAACACTTCTTCGACGCCGTCCGGTGTCACCGATACGATTTCGTCCCAGTACACGTCGCTCGTCGCCAGCGCACGGAGGCGGTCGTCCCCACCCACGGCCTCCGCGACCCGAGCCATACGGCCGCGGCCGACGGCGGACCTGTACAGCGTTGACCCGGCGAACGCCATTCCCATGGCGGCCTGCATGGCCCGCATGGTCACCCGCTTCCGGGCCATGGTCGGCTTAACATGGGTCTCCCACACGCTTGTCGGGATGGTGTCGCGGTTCGTGTTCGCAACGCGGCCGGCGAGCCACCCGCGGCACGCCGCAAGGGCGGCGCGCTTCCGCCCACCGACGGCACCGATCCGGTCGATGAAGGCGAGTTGGTCGTCCCGCCCCATGACGAGCACGTGGTATTGGGTCCGGCCCTTGCTCCCCTGATCCCGCGGTCGGAGGACGGCGTTGATACCGAACCGCATGAGCAGCGCCTGAACGTCCCGGGCCAGGCGCTCGCTGCTGCTCGCGTAGTACACCGCCGGGTGGCGGGTACTCCCGGTCGGGGCCCGGACGCACCCGTCGGTCGCCCACAGGTGCCGGAGGAACCTCGCGACCACCGAGTCGGGTTGACGGAACACGTCGCCGGGGATGAACTTCTCCCACGAGCGGAGGCCGAACACCCCCAAGTCGTCGAGCCACGCGGCGACAGGGTTCCGGGTGCCGTGCGTGAGCCGTTCAGCGGCCGCCAGGTACACCTGAAACCAGTCCCGCTCGGCGTTCACGCGCGGGAGGACTCGGCCCGGAAACACCCGTGCCGCCAAAGCAGCCACCTCGTCGGCGAGGTCGCGGTCGGCGGTTGTGTACTGAATGGCGTGTCGGGGGAGGGTACACCCGTCCCCGATGAGGTGACCGAGGAGGGCGGCGGCGGCCGAATCCATCGCCCCGGGTTCCGCGGGTGCCGGGCAGGTTCGTGGAAGGGCGATTCGATCCCCGGCGGCCAATTCGTCGAGTCGGGTCCACCCGGCGAACCCGAAGAAGGGGTGGTTGGCGGTGGCGCGGACGACCCGCCCGAGTCGGGTTTCGAGCCGGTAGACGGGCTTGACCCCGGTGCAGAATGCCCGGGTCACGGTCGCGGCTTCCAACTTGAGGGTGTCCTCATTCAGCGCCCAGACGCACACCCCGGCCCGGCCGACGAGGTCGCGGATCGGAACCCGCTCGCCCGTCTCGGCGAGCGGGATGAGCGTTTCTCCGGTCAGACATCCCGACTCGCGCAGGTCCGACAGCCGCGGCTTGTGGTCCTGCCGGTCTTCCGACCCGCGGTTCACCTGCGCGAGCGCGAGGACCGGGATCAGCAACTCGCGGGCGAGAACCTTGAGCCGCCGGCTGATCTGGGCGACCTGCTCCTGCCGCGGGTCGCGGCGGCTCTCGGGCTCGATCAGCTGGAGGTAGTCGATCACGATCGCCTTCAACCCCCCGTACTTCTCCTCCTTCTTCATCAGCCGCCGGGCGGTGGCGCCGATCTGGAGCATGGTCCGGTTCGGCGTGTCGTCGATGTACAGCCGCCCCTTCCGCAAGATGTCGTTGGCGTCCATCAGCTTCTGGATGTCGTCGGACCCGAGGTGCCCCTTGCGGATCTTGTGGGCGTCCACCCGCGACTGGCACGCCAGGAGCCGCTCCGCGAGCTCGACCCGCGCCATTTCCAGGCTGACGAACAGGACGGGCGCCTGCTCCTCCACGATCATGTGCCGGACGAGGTTGAGGGCGAACGCGGTCTTCCCGACCGCCGGCCGGGCGGCGATGATGGTGAGTTCCGACTTCTGGAACCCGGCGGTGTAGTTGTCGAGGTCCGCGTACCCGGTCGAGAGGCCGCTGACCGCCAGGTTGTCCTTGCCGATCCGCGCGTCGATCCGCTCGAGCGCCTCGCGCATCACCTCGGCGAGCGACTTCGTCTCGCCGATCATCCCCGCCCGGGCGATCTCCATCACCTTCCGCTCGGCCAACGATACCAGTTCGTCGGCCGACTGGGTGCGGTCGTAGGCGTCGCGCAGCACCTCATTACCGGCGTGGATGAGCATGCGGACCATCGCGTGGTCGCGGACGATCTTCGCGTGGTACTCGGCGTTCGCCCCGGTCGGCACCCGCTCCCACAGGTCGGCGAGGAACTTCGGCCCGCCCACGTCGGCGAGCTGCTTCGTCTTGGTCAGCCGTTCGTGTATAAGAACGATGTCGATCGGCTGGTTCTCGTTCCGCAGGTCGAGGATCGCCTGGTACACCTTCTGGTGGGCGTCGAAGTAGAAGTTCTCGGCGCGAATGATCATGGCGACGTTGTCGAGCACGTCCGGGTCGCGCATGACGCCGCCGATGACGCTCTCCTCGGCCTCGCGGCTGTGCGGCGGGAGGCGGTCGGTCATGGGGTCGGACATGGGGGCACTCGCGGGAGCGAACCTGACAGGGCGTACACCGGCGCCACCAATCGGGTATAGCCCCCGGCGCGCCCGGGGGGAAGACCGCTCCCCATGCTGCGCGTGCCGCTCGTGTTCGGTGTTTGGTGTTTCGTGTTTGGAATGCCGGTGAGCTGCCGCGGCGGGTGACTCGACACAAACATCAAACACAGCCGTTGACCCCGTCGCCGCGCGCTGGTATTCCAGCGGCCGGTCGGACCGGGGAGGGGACGGTATGCGCCGACGGTCGAAGTGGCTGGCCGTGTTCCTGCTCGTCGCCGGGGTGTCGGCGGCGGCGGGGGCGGTCGTCTTCACCGCCCGCCGCGAGCCGGAGTTCTACCGCCGCGCCGGCGCCCCCGCCGACTGGGCCACGCAGGAGCGCGCCCGCCTGCTCCTGACGCGCCTCCAGGACTTGAAGAACGACGTGCGGTCGAAGCCCGAGTGGGGCGACACGTTCACCGCCGACGAGCTGAACGCCTTCTTCGCCGAGCACATGTGCAGCCGGGAGGGGCTCGGGGCCACGCTGCCGGAGAAGCTCCACGCCCCGCGGGTGGCGGTGGACGGCGACCGGGTGAAGGTCGGGTTCCGGTACGGCCAGGGGTTCTGGAGCTCGGTCGTGTGGATCGAGTTCCGGGTGTGGCTCGTCAAGGACGAGGTGAACCTGGCCGCGGTGGAAGTATGCGAGCTGTGCGCCGGCCGCCTCCCGCTCGGCACGCAGACCATCCTCGACGCGGTCGCCGAAGCGGCCCGCGAGTGGAACATCGACGTGACGTGGTACCGCCACGAGGGGAACCCGGTGGGGCTGTTCCGCTTCTTCGCCGACCAGCCGAGCAACCCGCCGACCCAGGTGCTCACCCTCGAAGCCGCCGACGGCAAGGTCACCGTCGCCGGCCGCTCCGACCTCGGCCCGGCGCCGGCGGCGAGGCCGTAACGCCCTGTCAGCGCCGGGTGGCGACGAAGAACAGCCGCGGAAACGGGAACAGCACGCGCCCGTCGGCCCGCGGCGGGTACGCCGCTGCCAACCGTTCCCGCAGTGCCGCCTCGAACCGCCCTCGTGCCTCGTCGTCGGGCAGCGCTGCCAGCAGCGGGCGGAGCCGCGTCCCCCTCAGCCACGTCAGCATCGCGTCCGGGCTGTCCAGGACGTGCGCGTACTCCGTCTCCCACAGGTCAATCGCGGTCGCGTGCGGGGCGAGCACGTCGTAGTAGAACTCGCGCTCGTGGCAGACCGTGCGGGAGTCGGCGATACCGAACGCCTCGGCCACGTCCCGGACGAGCCGGTGCAGCGGCGATCGCAGGTGAACGACCGGCAATTGCACCGCCAGCGCCCCGCCCGGCACGACTGCCGCGAACCAGCGGTCGAGTACGCCCGTGTGGTCCGGCAGCCACTGGAGCGCGGCGTTCGAGAACACCACGTCGTAAGCGGCGTTCGCGGTCCACAGCGTTGCGCTGTCCTCCACCCAGCGAACACCGGGGTCGGACGCGCGGGCAGCGGTCAACATGGCGGGGTCGTTGTCGAGGCCGGCGAGGTCGGCGACGGGCCAGCGGGCGCGGAGCAGGGCGGTGCTGTTGCCCGGGCCGCAGCCGAGGTCGATGACGCGCGCCGGCGCCGCGACCGGCACCCGGGCGAGGAGGTCCGCCGCCGCGCGCGTCCGCTCGCCGCCGAACGTCAGGTAGAGGCTGGGGTTCCAGGTGGTCATACCGGTCAGCGGCTTATAGTATCGACGGGCTCGGGTCGTCGAATTCCGTGTTCAGTAGCAGCTGGCGGAGTGTCTTGGACGACTGATCGAGTTCGCTCGGCGCGAACGTGAACAGGCTGATAATGTCGGCTTGGGTTCGCTCGGGCAGTTTGGCAAGGTGAAGTTCGACTAGGGCGTCCCGCTGCTCCCCGGTCAGCCCCTCGAACCGCGGGTCGATGACCCGGACCCGGATGGAGGCCGAATTGTACCGATAGGCGTCGGCCTGGGCGAACCCGGCCCGCCGGAGCGTGTCCTCCACGCCGCGGGTTTCGGTCGTCCGCTTGGCCTCCCACGCCGGGGCGTGCGTGTCAGTCATGGTAGTTGTCCCTCCACCCAATCGTACACGGCTTTCGCGGTCTTGAGCGCGGCATTCGTCTCGCCGGTGTCCCTGCGGCCCGTCTCGTACCGCAGGTCGGTCGACCAGTCACGAGCGAACCGCCGCAGCCGGCGGGCCAAGTCCAACGGGAGCTCAACGCCCTGGTCACGCAACTCACCAAGCAGCACATCAGGGCGGTGCATCTTCGCCCCCGAGCAGATCTGCTTGAGTCCCTCCGCCCGGTCGGACTCGGGCGTGACGTGCAGGATGAGCGCCTTCAGGGCACACTCGACCGTGTAACCACCAATGTAGAGGGCGTCCAGGGTGTGCAGCGGGACCAGCGCTTCCGCGACGGTTAACCGCTGACGCGCGATCTTGACGAAGTCCCGGCTGGTGGTCGGCGGCATCGGGCGATCCTGTCTTCTCCGGCATGATACTCCCGGCCCGGACGGCCCGCAACGCGGGCGAGTCGCGGTTGACACACACACGCCGTTCGTGCCACCATCCGGGTTGTCGCCTCACAAACGACCCAGGGATGGGACCGGCATGTCGGACGCCGCCGCCACGCTTATCGACAAGATCCGCCAGCGCACTGCCCGCGTCGGTATCATCGGACTCGGGTACGTCGGGCTCCCGCTCGCGCGGGCGTTCGCCCGGACCGGGTTCCGCGTCCTCGGGTTCGACGTCGACGCGCACAAGGTCGCCCAGCTCAACGCCGGCAAGTCGTACATTAAGCAGTTCCCCGACAGCACCATCGTCGGGATGCGCGAGAAGGGGTTCGAGGCCACCGACCGGTTCGACCGGCTCGGCGAGGCCGACGCGGTCCTCATCTGCGTCCCCACGCCGCTGACGGACGCGCGCGAGCCGGACCTGAAGTACGTCGAGGACTCCGCGCACGCGGTCGCGGCTCAGTTGCGCGCGGGCCAGCTCGTCGTGCTCGAAAGCACCACGTACCCGACCACCACCCGCGGCGTCGTGCTACCGATCCTCGCGCGGACCGGCCTCACGCCCGGGAAGGACTTCCTCCTCGCGTTCAGCCCCGAGCGCGAGGACCCGGGGAACGCCACGTTCTCGGTGAACAACATCCCGAAGGTCGTCGGCGGGCTCGACCGCGGCAGCGGCGACGCGGCGTGCTCGCTGTACTCGGCCGTGGTGCCGCAGGTGGTGCGCGTCAACAGCCCGGAAACGGCCGAGGCGTGCAAGATCCTGGAGAACACGTACCGCGCCGTGAACATCGCGCTGGTCAACGAGCTGAAGGTGCTCTACGACCGCATGGGCATCGACGTGTGGGAGGTGATCGACGCGGCGAAGACGAAGCCGTTCGGGTTCCAGGCATTCTACCCCGGCCCGGGCCTCGGCGGGCACTGCATCCCGGTCGACCCGTTCTACCTGACCTGGGTGGCGCGGAAGTACGGGTTCAACACGCGGTTCATCGAGCTGGCCGGCGAGGTGAACACCGGGATGCCGGCGTTCGTCGTCACGAAACTCGCCGACGCGCTGAACGAAGTCGGCAAGGCGGTGAAGGGGAGCAATGTGGCGCTGCTCGGGGTGGCGTACAAGAAGGACGTGGACGACCCGCGCGAGAGCCCGTCGTTCGAGCTGCTCGACAAGTTGATCACGAAGGGCGCGCGGGTGACGTACAACGACCCGCACGTGTCCGAACTGCCGCGGATGCGCCACTGGCCGCAGCTGCCGGCGATGGAGAGCCAGACGATCACCCCGGAGTACCTGGCAGCGCAGGACGCGGTGCTGATCGCCACCGACCATACTGCCTACGACTACGACGCGATCGTGAAGCACAGCCGGCTGGTGATCGACACCCGCAACGCCACGCGGAACGTGAAGGACGGCCGCGAGAAGGTGGTGCGAGCGTAGGGGCTTCCCGTAGGTCGGGTCGAGTCTTCGAGACCCGACGCGGCGCATCCCGGTGCTCGTGATGGAATCGAAAACCCGAACCCCTGGTGGGTTCGGGTTTTCGCTTTGACACCGTTCGTTGTCGGCGCCCCACGTCGGGTCTCGAAGACTCGACCCGACCTACGGAAGCCGGCTTACACCTTGAACACCTCGCGCACGTTGTCCCGCAGCAGTCGCGTGCCGAGCGTCACCGCCTCGGCCTCGCTCAGCACGCCGGGGCGCACGAAGTCGTCGGCCAGGGTGTTCGCCAGGATGCGGCGGTACATCGCGTACTTCGGCAACACGAACTCCAGCTTGTAGGCGTCCGAGTAGTAGCCGACCAGCTTCGTCTTCGGCACCGCGCTCAGCCGTTCGCCCAGGTCCTTGCGGATGTAGGGCGGCACGTTCGAGTACCACCAGTGCCCGTTCGGCACCACGTTCGGGAAGATCCACGAGTACGCCACGAGCTCCTGGTTCTGGGCGCTCGTCAGCACCGAGACGGGGAACGTCACCTCGGGGAAGGCGTTGAACACGCGCTTGTACTGGATCAGGCTCGTCCGCTGGTCGAACAGGTCCTGCCCCTGGTAGACGCCGTTCACGTACACGCGGCGGTTCACGCCGATCATCAGGTCGAACGGCAACTTGAAGTCGCGGCACAGTTCGGCGATCAGCCAGAACACGCCGGGGGCGATGTCGCGGCAGTCGTGGTGGCGGATCTGCTCGTACAGGTACTCGTCGTCGTAGTGGGCCGGCTCGAAGTCCGGCGGGAGCGAGATGGCGCACGCCTTCGCCCCCTTGCGGGTGAAGTGGAGGAACAGCGACGCCAGCGCCTTCCGCAGGCTGCCGGCGTCGCGGATCTGCACGCCGGTCGCCTTGTACAGCCGCTCCCGCGTGTCGGCGCGGTCGAGGTGGAACACCAGCGTGTCGGTGCGGAGGCACGGCACGTAGGTGCTCGTGTCGAACCCGGTGAGCGGGTCGTCGAACTCGTTGGTCAAGAAGATCTTTTCGAGCTTCGTCTTGGCGAAGACCTGCTTCTCCCAGTCTGGTTGGGCGAACGTCTTCTGGGCCGCGTCGAAGAGCGCGTCCGCGTCGCCGGCGGTGATCTTCGACCCCCGGAAGCCGAGGAACGTGCGGGCGATGTCGAGGAACCAGCGGTACTGGGCCGTATTGTCGTACCGGTCCATGTGCGCGACGATGGCGCGGACGCGGTCGCGCGCCGGCACGTCCTTGCCGAGCGGCTCCTGGCTCATCCCGGCGGAGTGCGCGAGTTCCGTGTAGTAGTGGTAGCCGAGGATGTCGTCGAGCGACTTCGACACCGGGGCGAGCGGGTCGATGTGCGAGTGCGGGTCGATGAGCGGAACCGCGTCGAGGGCGGCGGTGAGGTCCGCAACCAGCTGATCGGTGGGCATGGGAGAGCCCCGGTCGGGTCGTGTCAATTCTTCCCCGGTTACGTCTTACAACGCCCTGTAAAAATGACAAAGCCGCCGGGCGTCCGGGGTGATTTCGCGGCCAGATCGCGCCGCCGATTTTGCCCGAACATCAATTCCCGTCAGCGAGTTGCGCCCGGATCGAAATCGCGGCACCGGCGATTGGCACGGTCCCTGCTTTGTCATCTCCCGTCCGCGACGAACCTTCCCCCAAGGAGTCGCGGGTCGGTGCCGGGCCGCGACGGCGAGCCTTCCCCCAAGGCAAGCCACCCCCACGCGACCCGACGCCGAGCGAGACGAACGGCCGGCGGTGAGTCCCCCTGACCGCCGGCCACGGGAGAGTGTTCCCCCTCTCTCCCGGCCAAGTCCCCCGACACGTCCGAACCCCCGTCCCCCGAACCTTCCCCCTGCCTCCGCCTGCCCCGGCGGAGGTTCTTCTTTTTGGGAAGGGTACCTCTGGTGTGAGCTGGTTGCTGGCTCGGGCATTTCAGCCCGGAGGGCGCCTTGCATAGCCCGGGGTGTAACCCCGGGCGGGCGTCGGGCGAGGTCGCGGGGCGCGATCACCTCGGACTACGCCATAGGCCGCCCAGGGCTCCCGCCCTGGGCTAGCGAAGGCGCCCTCCGGGCTTCAAGCCCCGCGTCCCAGACCGCGGCCGGCTCATGTCGTCACGTCAAATCCAGCCGCCACCACGCCAGCACTAGGAACGCCGCCCCGAACCCCAGCAGCACCGCGCACGCCGTCACCACGACGCCCACGTCCGGCGTCGGGCTGCCGAGCAGTTGCGCGTAGGCGTCGAGAGCCCAGGCGTGCGGCGTCACCCGGCTCGCCTGCTTCATCGTCTCGGGCATCAGCTCGCGCGGCATCAGCGACCCGCTCACGCCGCCGAGTACCAGCACCAGCAGCGTCCCGTACACCGCCACCTGCGTCTCCGTTTTCGCCACACTCGCCACCAGCATCGCCAGCCCCACCGCGGCGATCGAGGTGCAAGTGACGACCGGTAGCAGCAGAAGCGGCTCGGTGCCCCAGCCCATGCCGAACACGACGCGCCCCGCGAGCAGCAGGAACACGCCCTGTACCAGCGACACGAACAGGCACGGTAACAACTTGCCGAGCAGGATGTGCCCGCGCCCGAGCGGCGCGGCTCGCAGGCGCACGAGCGTGCCGTGCGTCCGCTCGGTGACGAACAGCCAGCCCACCGTCAGCACCAGGAAGAACGCGAACATCACGGTGAACTGCGGCACGAGGATCTGGTAGCGCTTCGCCCCCGGGTCGGCGTAGACCGCGCGGTTCGTCTCGCCGCCGGCCCGCGCGCCGCTGCGTGTCAGCTGCTGCCACGTTAGCGCTGTGAAGTCGTAGTTCGGGAAGAGCTCGCCCACGCCGGCCTTCACCCCCGGCCCCACCTCGGCCCGCACCGCCGGCGTCATCACCTCGCCGATCGACACGTCCTTGCCGACCCGCCCGGCGACCTCCGGGTCTTGGAACGCCTTCTCGACCAGCCGCCGGAACTGCGGCATCTGCCCCTTGATGACCGGCGCCGCGAACGCCCCGAACTCCTTCCGCATCATGGCATCGAACTTGGCGTCCGCGACCAGGGCGCCGAGGAGCTTCTGCACTGTCGGGTCGAGTTCGGTCAGCACGGCCGCGGGGAGCGGCTTCTTGTCCTTCAGCCCGTCGGCGAGGTGCGCCATGAACCGGTCGTCGCCGACGCGGGCGAACGCCTGCCCGATCATGTACGGGATGACGACGCGGAACAGCGTCACCTGCGCGACCTGCTCGATGACCGCCGCCGCCGTCGGCTGCGTCGGGTCGCGCAGCACCGTGAGGCCGACGCGGTCGAGCACCACCCCGTCGCGGCCGAGCGGGTTCACCGGCTCGAACCCGGGCGCGGCGAGGAACGAGGCGCGGTCCATGCGGTCGCTGAAGTGCGGCTCGAACACCAGCACCGCCGCCCGCTTCCCGCGCGCCACCAGCCGGTCGGCCTCCTCGCGCGAGCGGATGACCTCGACGCGGATGCCGCCGCCGGTGGCGTCCGGGTCGGCGGCGAGGTCGTCGAGCACCAGTTCCGACCACGGCTTCGCCGGGAACGTCCGCCCCGCCTTCGCGGGGAGCCCGTCGTCGAGGATCACAACCGACACGCGCAGCCGGTCGTCGGCCTTCTCACCGAACCCCTCGCCGAGCGCCAGCCCGAGGACGAGTGTGAGGACGAGCGGCATGAGGAGCAGGATGACGGCGCTGCGCGGGTCGCGGAGGAGGAGGCGTAGGTCTTTCGCGGCGAGCGTGAATACGGGCATCGGACGGCATCCCGGTGCGGCGGACGGCCCGGGTAGCATATCGCCGGGGGCGGTCCCCCGCGTGCTTCAATCCCAGACGCGCGGCACACCATACAGGTCGAAAACCGTGTCGTTGCTCACCACCGGCAGGTTCTCGACCAGCGACTGCGCGGCAAGAAGACGATCGAACGGGTCGCGGTGATGGAAGGGAAGAGTCGTCTGGCGCTCGACGTGGTCGAGTCCGACCGGCAGGATCGCCAACCCCAGGTCGGCGATCGCCGTATCGACCCACTGGCGGTATGGCTTGGCCAGCTTGAGTTTACCGAGCGACACCTTGATGCCGATTTCCCAGAGCGTTTCGATCCCGACCCCCAACACACTCGCACGGTTTTGGAGAACGGCGCCGGCGGTGGCGCCCAGCCGGTTCGGGTCGTCCTGGCTCCAGATCAGCGTGTGGGCGTCGAGCAGGTGCGTCACCCCATGTACTCCTTCATGTCGTCGAGGGGTGCGTCGAAGTCCGGCGCCATGTAGAGCACCGAGCCGGCCTGGGTTCCCAGCTTTCGCTGCCCCGCGGCACCCGCCGGCGCCGGCAGCGCGCCGGTGATGACCGCCACCGGGCGACCGCCCTCCGTCACGTGCAGGGCTTCACCGGGCTTCAAGCCGTGGAGTAGTTCTGGCAGCCGGGCCTGGGCTTCCTGAAGCGTGACCGTGGACATGGCGCCACCCTCGAGTGTGCGACCATTCTACCGACCCGAGCGAGCGGATAAGATTGTTTGGAGCGGCGCCCACCCGGCCGGTGCGCGGCAGCCCGCACCCACCCTGGCGGAGCACCCATCCGCCCGCCGCGACCGGGCGGTAAAATCGAGCGCAGCGGGGCGGACAAAATCTCCCCACTTCCCCCGCACCGGTCCGCGGCCTGCCCCACTCTAACCGGGCACACGGAACACCACCCGCACACCGGAGACGTTATGGACCTGAGCAAGTTCACCGAGAAGGCCCAGCAGGCGCTCGCCGGCTCGCAGAAGCTCGCCGCCCGCCTCGGCCACCAGAACATTGACGTCGAACACGTCCTGCTGTCCCTGCTCGACCAGGAGAAGGGGCTCGCCGCCGCCATTCTCACGAAGGCCGGCGTGAGCGTGGACGCGCTCACGATCAAGGCCCAGCGAGACCTGGAGAAGATCCCGCGCGTCAGCGGCGACGCGGAGCCGCGCCTCACCCAGCGCCTCGTCAAGCTCGTCGACGCCGCCGAGTCGGAGGCGAAGGGGCTCAAGGACGACTACGTCTCCGTCGAGCACCTCCTCCTCGCGCTCGCCGCCGACACCGGCGCCGCCGGGCAGACGCTCAAGCAGTTCGGCGTCACCCGCGACCGGCTGATGACCGCCCTGAAGGAGGTGCGCGGCAGCCAGCGCGTCACGTCGCAGAACCCGGAGGAGACCTACCAGGCGCTGGAGAAGTACGGCCGCGACCTGACCGAACTCGCCGCCAAGGGGAAGCTCGACCCGGTCATCGGCCGCGACGAGGAGATCCGCCGCGTCATCCAGGTGCTGAGCCGGCGCACCAAGAACAACCCGGTCCTCATCGGCGAGCCCGGCGTCGGCAAGACGGCGGTGGTCGAGGGGCTGGCGCAGCGCGTCGTCCGCGGCGACGTGCCCGAGGGGCTCAAGGACAAGAAGGTCGTCGCCCTCGACATGGGCGCGCTCATCGCCGGCGCCAAGTACCGCGGCGAGTTCGAGGAACGGCTGAAGGCGGTGCTCCAGGAGGTGACCGGGAGCGAGGGCCGCGTCGTCCTCTTCATCGACGAATTGCACACGATCGTCGGCGCGGGGAAGGCCGAGGGCGCGATGGACGCCGGCAACCTCCTCAAGCCGATGCTCGCCCGCGGCGAACTCCACTGCATCGGCGCCACCACGCTCGACGAGTACCGCCAGCACGTCGAGAAGGACGCCGCGCTCGAGCGGCGTTTCCAGCCGGTGTTCGTGGACCAGCCCAGCGTCGAGGACACGATCAGCATCCTCCGCGGCCTGCGCGAGCGGTACGAGGCGCACCACGGCGTGCGCATCAAGGACGCGGCGCTGGTGTCGGCGGCGGTGCTGTCGAACCGCTACATCGCCGACCGCTTTCTGCCGGACAAGGCGATCGACCTCGTGGACGAGGCGGCGGCGAAGGTGCGCACCGAGATCGACTCGATGCCGACCGAGCTCGACGAGGCGAGCCGCCGCGTCATGCAGCTGGAGATCGAGCGCGAGGCGCTGAAGAAGGAGACCGACCGCGCCAGCCGGGACCGGCTCGAAAAGCTCGAAAAGGAACTCGCCGACTTGAAGGCCGATGCCGACGCGCTCAAGGCCCGCTGGCAGGCCGAGAAGCAGGGCGTGCAGCAGATCCAGACGATCCGCGAGCAGATCGAGCAGGCCCGCACCGACCTGGACCGCGCCAAGCGGCAGTACGACTTCAACGCCGCCGCACAGCTCGAGTACGGCACGCTCCCCGAGCTCCAGAAGAAGCTCGCCGCCGCGGAGGCCGCCGCCGACCACGCCAAGGACGACCGGCTGGTCAAGGAGGAGGTGGGGGAGAGCGAGGTCGCGGCGGTCGTGTCGCGCTGGACCGGTGTGCCGGTGTCGAAGCTGCTCGAGGGCGAGCGCGAGAAGTTACTTCACCTCGACGCCGAGTTGCACAAGCGCGTCATCGGCCAGGACGAGGCGGTGACGGCCGTCGCCGAGGCGGTGGTGCGGGCGCGCAGCGGGCTGAACGACCCGAACAAGCCGATCGGCAGCTTCCTGTTCCTCGGCCCGACCGGCGTCGGCAAGACGGAGCTCGCCCGCGCCCTCGCCGAGACGCTGTTCGACGACGAGCGCGCCGTGGTGCGCATCGACATGAGCGAGTACCAGGAGAAGCACACGGTCTCGCGGCTGGTCGGCGCCCCGCCGGGCTACGTCGGCTACGACGAGGGGGGGCAGCTGACGGAGGCCGTGCGCCGCCGGCCCTACGCCGTCGTGCTGTTCGACGAGATCGAGAAGGCGCACCCGGACGTGTTCAACACGCTCCTGCAAGTTCTTGACGACGGCCGGCTGACCGACGGCCAGGGGCGGACGGTGAACTTCAAGAACACGCTGGTCATCATGACCTCGAACATCGGCAGCCAGCGCATCCTCCAGTACAAGGGCTCGCACATCGGCGAGGTGTACGACCGGATGAAGGCCGCGGTGACCGACGAGTTGCGCAAGAACTTCCGCCCCGAGTTCCTGAACCGGATCGACGAGATCATCGTCTTCCACGCGCTGACCGAGGAGCACCTGAAGCAGATCGTGGAGATCCAGCTCGGCCGCCTGCGCGAACGACTGGCCGACCGGAAGGTCACGCTGGTGCTGACCGACGAGGCCAAGGCGCACCTGGTGCGGGTCGGCTACGACCCGGCCTACGGCGCCCGCCCGCTGAAGCGGACGATCCAGAAGGAGATCGAGACGCCGCTGGCGAAACGGCTGCTGCAAGGCGCCATCCCCGACGGCGCGACCGTGACCGCCGACTACGACAGCAGCCAGGACGCGCTGAGTTTCGTCGCGGGGTGAACCGGCCGCGATTCCGTGTGCTGTTCTGGGCGGCTTGGTGGTCTCGACCGCCCACGCGGGGGCCGGTATGAGCCGGATCGAGTCGGAACACGTGTTATGCCGGATCGGGTGAATCGGTGCCCGTGGGGCCGGTTTCCAACCGGCCCCACGGATACGCATCAACCGGACGTGGTATTAGACGCCAACGGAGGGCTGCACCTCGACCTGCCAGTCGGGGCAGAAGAGGCCGGTCGGAAGGTGTTGGTGACCGTCCCCCGGTGCCCGGGACGCGGCGACGGTGCGTCGTCGGGCGCCGGGGGTGAGCCGGGCGACACGCCCGGCAACGATTGACCCGACACGGGGATTCGACCGAGACCAGGCGGCCGGCCCGCACACCGCGTGCGGCCCGTGGCGAGACCAGTGCCAAATACCAGCGTGCCGCAGCCGCGCTGTCGGGACCGCCCCGCCTCCCTTTCGGGGGCGAATCGTTGCGTCCCTCTTTGGCTGAGCTCCTTCAACCCCGGCCGCGGGAGCGCGTCCCCGCCGCCTACCATCCCAAGACCGTGAACCCGGTCGTCAGGACGGGTCGGGGCCGCGCCGCGGCAGACGTCCAGCCGGGCGGCGACCCGGCACACGACCTCTACCGCCTCGGCGAGGCGACGGAAGACCCCACCGCCAGCGCCGCATTTCTCACGGCCGGGCGTGGGGCGCCTTCCGGGATGGGAGGCGCCCCGTCTTGCGGACGATCCGCAGGGTATCATCTTCCCCCGGCGTATCCGGTCGCAGGGCGTCGAACGAGACCACCCCATCACCGCCGCCGATGCGGGCCGGGGGTAGGAATGGAAGGCGGCAGACGGGGCAGCACCCCGCCACCGCCTCGGCGATGGAACCACAGTTCGTGCAGCGCATGGGCGTCCGGCCTCCGTGGGCGAGGTGTAGACCGGGCAAATAGTAGGCTTGAACGTCAAACTGATAGGGCGCGGTCTGCGGCTGGTCAACGACGCGTCGGGATTTCCCCGACATTTTTGGGCGCGCCTTCGTAAGGCCGTAACCACGGCCGCACCTCGCTGTGGCCGGACCGTCATGTCGAGAATGCGGAGGAGGCGAATCACGATCCCGGACACGAAGCTCGAATCACACTTCGGCGATACCACCCCCGCGACAGGGCAGACTAATCAGGCCTCGCACCAAGCTTGGTGGTCGGGACGGGCACGGGGTGCGACATGACCGCGCCGCCACTTCCGAGCGCTGACGGTGCCCGGGAACCACCGGGCGCTCCAACACCTGCCCCCCCGGTCGCCGAGTCCGACTGCGGTACTGCCGCGCCCAGCGGTCGCGGCTTCTAACGGAGTAGTGCCACGGCTCTCCGTCGTCTCCGAGACGTTTTGTCCCCCCCGGCGCCCCTCGACCGCCGCCCGAGGGGCTTTCTCGGGGACGACCGATCGACCGGTGGGATTCGACCAGGCGTCCCAAACGCGATTACCATTGGGGAACGGCCGCGGAGACGCGGACACCCGGGCAGGCATCCCCCTGACATGTGGGTGTTCACAACCCTGGCGGTGCGAGCCCGCACCGGTTCGCTGTCGGATGCGAGCCAATCAGTGAGGGAATCACGATTGCTTTTCGGCCGCGCGCGCCTAGATTTCCCCAATTACCCAGAGCCCGCAGTCGCCCGCGGTATCCGTTACTGGGATACTCCGTGCGGCGCGGTCGCGCCATCCGCTTCTCCACACTCCCCTAGCCCAGGTGGTTCGTGAATCGCAACTGGAAGACTTGGCTGGAGCGGATGTTCACAAGGAACTCGCGGGCCTTTCCCTTCACCCGGTCGACCCGGTTTCGCGGCCCGGACGCCGCACGCAAGTTGAAGGTCGAGTCGCTTGAAGACCGCACGGTACCGGCGTCCACGATCACGATCATCGACAGTGGCGTCGGCAGCCTGGACGGGTTCCTCAGCGCGACCGACGGCACGATCACCACCGCCGACGGCGGTGCCGACCCGGGCACCCTATCCCGGGCGGCCCTTGCGAACGTCGGCCCGACCGTGAGCATCAGCATCGCGGCCCTCGACGGGATCACGTTCGACGACCTCTCCAGCACCCTGACCCTCCAGAGCGCGGCCGGCCAGTCGGCCGGCTTCATCGCTGGCACCGGCAGCATCACCTTCGCCGACCCGAACGACACCCTGGCCACCTCGAACGCCAGCCTGAACTTTACCGCCGGCAACGGCCTGGACCTGGCCAACCTGAACGCGGGCAGCGGCGGCGTGATCCTGAACGCCGGCACCGGGGCGCTGGAACTCGCTTCGGCCGACGGGGCCGGGGTGAGCGGCACGGCCGACGGGAACGTGGACGTCGGCAGCGTTGCGTCCGCCGGCGCCGTCACCCTGACCAGTGCCAACGGCAGCATCCAGCTCACGCCTTCGGCCGTCGTACAGACGACCGGCGGCGACATCGTCCTGGCCGCCCGCGACTTCGTCATCGACCCGACGGCCACGCTCGACGCCGGGGCCGGGATCACCACGCTGGCCAACTCCGACGCCGCGGACAAGATCGACCTCGGCACGAACACCGCCGGCTTCCTCAGCATCACCCAGGCCGAACTCGACCGGGTGCTCGGCACCGGCGGCGTCCGCATCGGGAGCCTGGACCCGGCCGTGCTGGCCAGCGAGTTCCGGGTGACCGCCCCGATCTCCGTACCGACCGGCACCCCGGATACCCGCCCGCTGACGTTCAGCGCCGGCGGGCCGATGACCGACGAGGGCACCGGCCGAGTCACCGCCACCAACCTCCGCCTGACCGGCACCGGCGCGGTCGACTTTGACAGCAATCAGAACAACGTCGACAACCTCGTCGCCGACCTGACCGGGACCGGCTCGCTGTCGTTCAACAACGGCGCGAACGGGCCGCTCGACGGGCTGACGGTCGGGGCGAACGTCGACGGCGTGACCGGCATCACCACGGCCGGCGGCGACGTCACCCTGGTCGCCGACAACATCGAGGTCGCCAACCCGATCAACGCCGGCGGTGTTGCCGGCGGGATCGTCACCCTGCGGCCGGACGCCACGGACAACATCAACCTCGGGGCCGCGGTCGGCCTCGGCGAACTCAACCTCACCGACACCGAACTCGACCAGATCACCGCGAGGGTGCTGCGGCTCGGCGGCGGGAGCACCCAGAGCATCGTCGTCACCCAGGCGATCAGCCTCGACCCGACCAAAGTTCCGACGCTGAGCCTGGCCGCCGGCAGCGACGACAGCATCACCGACACCGGGGCCGGCAGCCTGACGGTGGACGCCCTCCAGGCGACCGCGGGCGGCGACGTGTTCCTGAACAGCGCGAACAACGACGTTAACTTCTTGGCCGGGAGAGCCTCGTCAGCCGGCGCGCCCAACGAAGACTTCTACTTCGTCGACGCGAGCGGGTTCCAGATCGCCACCGTGGACGGCGTGACCGGGGTCGCCACCCCGACGGGCGCGAGCAACACGGTCACCCTGACCGCCGGCGGGGCCGTCACCCAGGCCGCCGGGGCGGCGATCACCACGAACGGCCTGCAACTCCTCGGGGCCGGCTCCTTCGCCCTGAACGAAGTCACGAACGAGGCCACCGTCCTCGCGGCGAACCTGACGACTGCGGGAACCGGGACGCTCAGCTACACGGACGCGAGCGGTCTGAGCATCGGGACCGTCACCCCGGGCGACGGCGCCCCGGCGACGAGCTCGGTCAACACGAACAACTCGAACGTCTCGATCGACACGGTCAACGGCCCGCTGACCGTGACCAACGCTAACGGGTCGGCGGCCGCGGACGTGAACGCCGGGACGGGCACGGTCGTCCTGGTCGCCGGCAGCGCGGCCGGCGTGGACAACTCCCTGATCCTGAACGCCAACGCCGGCGTCACCGGGACCGGCGGGATTGCCCTGTTCGCCGACAACATGAGCGTCGGCTCGGCGGTTAACGCCGGGACCAATACCGCCCGGCTCGACACGTTCGACGCGGCCACTGCCGTCAACCTCGGCGGGGCCGACGGGGCCGCTACCCTCGGCCTCACGTCCGCCGAGATCAACCAGATGACGGCCGGCGTCATCGTCGTCGGCGACACGCTCAACACCGGGGACATCACCAACACGGCGGCGATTGCCCCGACCGGCACGCAACAGCTCGAACTCGAAACCGGCGGGGCGATCCTCAACGGCGGCGGGTCGGTCACCGAAACGCGGTTCGGCCTGACCGCCGGGACCGGCGTCGGCACCGTCGGCACGCCGATCGCGACGGTCGTGAGCAACGTCGAAGCGACCACCACGTCCGGCGGCGTCTTCGTGTCGAACACGACCACCATTCTGACCATCGGCGGGGTGAACGCCACCCTGACCGGGGTCGACTCCGCCGGCGGCGACGTCGTCGTCACGAACAACACCGGGGGCGGTGCGGACGCCTCCATCACCGTCTCGGAAGAGGTGACGAGCACCGGCGGCGGGAACGTCACCGTCGCGACGCTCAACGCCGACAGCGTCACCGGCGACATCAACGTGAACGCCGCGATCACGGCCACCGGCGGGAACGGGAGCGTCGTCGTCAACGCCGAGGACAACCTCAACGTCGTCGCCCCGATCTCCGCGGCCGGCACCGGCTCGATCACGCTCATCGCCGACCCGACGACCGGGCCGTCGGCCAACGCGGGGAACTTCACCAACTCCGGGGCCGGGACGGTCACCACGGAGAACGGCGACATCCTGTTCCAGGCCGGGGACAGCATCACCATCAATTCCGCCGTCAAGGCCGGTGGGACGGGCGACATCACCCTGTTCGCGAACGCCGCGGCCGACGGCGTCGGCATCTTCGTGAGCAACGCCGGCGGCGCGATCACGACCGAGGGCGGGGGCGTCACGATCCGCGGTCTGGACATCGACATTGGCGACGTGATCGACGCGACCACCACCGCGGCGGCCGACGGCCAGGTGTTCCTGCTGACCGGCCGGCCGACCGACTCGATCCAGCTCGGGACCGACATCGGGTTCGGCCTGACCAACGCCGACCTCAACCAGATCGTCGCGGCGGTCCTGAACATCGGGTCGGCGGCGACCAACACCGCCGGCATCCAGACCACCGGCCAGATCACCCTCGACCCGGCGCGGGTGCCGGTCCTGTCACTGGGGACCGCCGGGGTGATCATTGATAGCACCGGTGGCGAGGATACCGACATCACCGTCCAAAGCCTCGTCCTGCGGGCCGAGGACGGGATCGGTTCGGGCGGCCGCGGCGACGCCGGCGACCTGGACATCGCGGCGACCTTCCTGGCCGCCGCGAACACCACGACCGGCGACATCAACATCTTCAACACCGGCTCGCTGACCATCGCGTCGGATGTCGACGGGCTGGACGGGGTCACGAACTCCGCCCCCCTCGGCAGCGTCACCATCGGCACCGGCAGCCCGCTGATCATCGACGCCCCGGTCCTCGACGACCAGGGCGGCAACATCGACCTGTTCACCACGGGCGCGGACGGGGACATCACCCAGACCGTGAACGGGAACATCTTCGCGGACGGCGGCAACGGGAACATCCTGCTCGACACGAGCGCGGCGGCCACCGGCGGCCGGATCACGATCAGCCCGAACCTCACCTTCCCGTTCGACATCGGGGCGTCTGGCACCGGCGACATCACCCTCCTGGCCCGCGCCGGGGTTCTGTTCCAGGGCGTCGGCGGGTTCGGCCCGAACGTCGTCGCCGCGAGCGGCGACATCTCGGTGTCGTCGAACGTCGGGGTGCCGGCCGGGACGGAAGGCATCGTCCTACAAGGGAGCACGACGCTGGCGACCGAGGGGAACATCACCCTCGACGCCGACCCGGACAACGACTGCGTCGGCGGGGCCATCACCATGGACCCGAACGCCGCACTGATCGGGTCCGACCCGGTCCCGGGCGCGGCGGCCCAGAACATCTTCCTGAACGCGGCCGGCGACATCACCCTGGCGATTCTGACCGCCGACAACGCGATCGTCGTCGACAGCTGCGGCAGCATCCTGGACGACGGGAGCGACACGTCGGTCATCTCGGCCAACCAGATCGACCTGATGGCCAAGGGCCGGATCGGCGGGGCGGCCGTCATCACCCCGGACGACGTGATCTCGGCCGGCACCGCGACGCCGACTGCGGTGTTCCTGGCCGCCATCGACTTCGCCCTGACCGGGGCGGGCGCGACCATCGAGATCGACCAGACGGCCCCGGGCGGGAACGTCCAGCTCCAGTCGTTTACCACCGGCGGGATCGGCACCAGCCAGGTGGACATCTCCGGGGCGCTGATCGGGGCGGCCAACCAGATCGCCCTCGTCAGCAGCGTGGGCGACCTGACCGTGGACACGGCGTACACGCCGCCGGTCAACGCGGACGCCCTGCTGGCGACCACGGCCGGCAACAGCATCGTGTTCGTGACCGGCAGCTCGTTCGACAACGCCGCCGGCATCGGCACGACCACCCTGGTGGCGAGCGGCAGCACGTCGGCCGGGATCGTCGGGCTGGGGACCGACGGCACCGCCGAAGTGGTCGGGGCGACCGTGAACCTCGTCACCACCGGCGGGGACGTCGGGTCGGGCGCGTTGTCCCTGGAGATCGACGCCGACACCCTGCGGGGCGCCACCACCGGGAACACGGCCGCGGGCGGGTCGGCGTTCCTCGCCGACGTCGACGGGGTCGCGGTCGATCAGTTCGACGCGGGCACGGGCGACGTGGAACTCGCCGCGGGCGGCAACATCACGGCCGTCAACCCGAATAGCGGAGTCGCGGAAATCATCGCGGACGAGGTGACCCTCGACGCCAGCAGCGTCACGGGCGCCGCGATCGGGGCCTCCGGGACGACCGGCGACTTCTTCGAGGTGGACGTGAACACCTTGAGGGCCTTCACCGACGACGGCGGCATGTGGATCTCGGCCCTCGGCGGCGCCCAGGTCGATGCCGTGGAAGTGGGCACCGCCACGGCTAGCCTCAAGACGGTGGGCGGCGACTTGGTGAGCGAGAACAGCAGTGTCAACCCGGACGTCATCGCTACCACGGTCGTGCTCATCGGGGAGAACGGCGGGTTCGGTCGGACCGCGACCAACCCGCTCGACATCGCCGCCGACCTGCTGATCGCCAACGTGACCACCGGGTCCGGCAACATCTACGTCGGGGACACCGCCGGCGGGCTGATCGTCCAGGCCGCGGTCACCGTCAACGGTAACGTCTCGCTGATCACGGAGAATAACGGCAACCTGGTTCTGGGGAACGCCCAGAGCGCGACGACGGTGGTCGGGTCGGACGGCACCGTCTCCCTGATCATCAGCGGCGAGTTGAGCAGCGGGGCACCGGGCGTCGTCCCGGACGTGACCGCCGACAGCCTCGCCATCCTGGCCGCCGACGCCGTGACCACCGCGCTGGAGACGCAGGTCTCGAGCCTGTCCGCCAACGTGACGGCCGGCAGCCTGACGGTCCTGAACACCTCGGCCGCGCTGACCGTCGGGTTCAACGGGAACGGGGTGACGAGCGACGGCAACGTCCTCATCCGCACGAGCAACGACCTGACCGTGTCGAACGCCGTGGACGCGGGCACCGGGTCGGCGACCGTGGTCGGCGGGTTCGCCGGCACCGGCAGCACGATCACCGCGAACGCCACGATCGACGGCGACGCCGGGGCCGCGGTGAACGGCGGGGCCGGGGCCGACACCGTCGTCATCAACACGACCGGGGTGACCGACCTGGACGTGGACGGCCTCGGCGGGAGCGACACGTACGCCGTGAACACCGGCACCCTCGACGGTGTGGTGAACATCTCCGACACCGCCGGTACGAACGACACGGTGGCGGTGAACGGGCCGGCCGCCGGGGCGACGTTCGTCGTCGGCGGCACCCAGACGACGGTGAACGGCGACCAGGTGGTGAACTACGACGGCAGCGTCGAGGCGCTGACCGCCTCCGGGCAGGCCGGCACCGACTCGTTCACCGTCACCCCGTCGGCCACCCTGCCGATCGCGGTCAACGGGAACGCGCCGACGACGCCGGGGACCGGCGACACGCTCGCCGTGGACCTGACGGGCGTCACCGCCCCGCTCCTGACCCTGACCGACACCCCGCCGGCGTTCAGCGGGAGTCTGGCCTCCGCCGACCGGGCCACGGTCACCTTCACCAGTATCGAGTCGCTCGCCAACCCGGCGGTGGACCTGACCATCACCAAGACCGACGGGCAGACGTCCGCCGTTCCCGGCACCGGGGTCACCTACACGATCACGGTCACGAACACCGGCGGGGTCGGGCTGACGAACGTCGGCGTCACGGACCCGTTCCCGGTAACTCTGACCGGTGTGACCTGGACGGCGGTCTACACCGGGGCCGGGTCGACCGGGCCGACGTCCGGTAGCGGCGACATCAACGTGGCGAGCATCACCCTGGCCGCCGGCGGGACCGTGGTGTTCACGGTGACCGGGACGATCGACCCGTCGGCCACCGGCGTCCTGTCCAACACCGCGACGGTGGTCGTCCCGGGCGGGGCCACCGTCTCCGGGCCGACCGCGGCGACGGACACCACCCTTCTGGCGCCGACCGCCGACCTGGCCGTGACCGGGACCGGGCCGTCGACCGCCCAGACCGGGCAGACCTTGGCGTACACGTTCACGGTGACGAACAACGGCCCGAGCGACTCGGCCGTCACGTTCACCGTCCCGCTCCCGGCCGGGATGACGGTGGTCGACGTGTCGGCGGGTCCGGGCGTGGTGACGGTCGGCGCCGGGGTGGTGACAGTCACCTTCGCCACCCTGGCCGCCGGGACTTCGACCGCTGTGACCCTGCAACTCCGGCCGACTGCGGCCGGGGTCGTGGCGGTCACCGGGACGGCCACCGTCGCGCCCCCGGCCGTCGACCCGACCCCGGCCGACGCCACCGCGACCGTGACCACCGTGGTGAGTGCCGCCCTGCCGACCGGTGCGGCCGCCGGGGCCGGAAGCGGCGGCGGCCGGGTGATCCTGTACGGCCCGGACGGCGGGGTGCTTCAGAGCGTGGCCCCGTTCGGGGCCGGGTTCACCGACAGCGTCCGGGTCGCCCGCGGCGACTTCAACGGGGACGGTGTTGCCGACCTGGTGGTCGGGACCGGCCCCGGTGGGATCACCCTGGTCCAGGTTCTGGACGGTCAGACCGGAACCCTGCTCTTCTCGGCCCAGCCGTTCGAAACCACGTTCACCGGCGGCGTCTTCGTGACCGCCGGCGACCTGACCGGCGACGGGGTGCCCGAACTCGTCATCACCCCGGACCAGGGCGGCGGGGCGCGGGTTCTGGTGTACAACGGGGTCGGGTTCGGGAAGGTCGCCGACTTCCTGGGGATCACGGACCCGTCGTTCCGCGGCGGCGCCCGGGCCGGCGTCGGCGACCTGAACGGCGACGGGATCGGCGACCTCGCCGTGTCGGCCGGGTTCCTCGGCGGCCCGCGGGTGGCCGTCTGGGACGGCACCTCGGTCCGCGCGGGGAACCCGACCAAGCTGTTCAACGACGTGTTCGTGTTCGAGGACACCCTGCGGAACGGGGCGTTCGTGGCGATCGCGGACGCGGACGGGGACGGGCTCGGGGACCTCATCGCCGGGGCCGGTCCCGGCGGGTCTCCGCGGGTCCGAACGCTCAGCGGACAGGCCCTGCTGGACTCGAACAGCGTCCTCCAGATCGGCAGCTTCGTCGCCGGCAACCCGATGAACCGGGACGGCGTGCCGATCGCGCTGGCGGACTCCGACGGGGACGGCGTTGCCGACCTGCTGGTGGGAACCGGCGAGCCGGAACCGTCCGCCGCCGCGGCCCCGACGACCGCGACCGTGGCCGTCTACCAGGTGAGCGACTTGACCCAACCGACGCCGTCGCCGGTGGACACCCTCTTGCCGTTCCCCGATTTCATGGGCGGTGTGTTCGTGGGCTGAGTTCGACGGGCGCCGCGCGCTTTCGACGCGCGGGCCGTTTGCGCGGGCCGTGCCACGTCTGCGTGGCTTACCTCCGGGGCGGCCCCTAGTACTCCGTCACTCGTCGGTTGTCGGGTAGAGCTTCTTCAGCTTCACCCGGGCATCGGCGG